>Ga0334890_1001493_pt1 | contig 30833 bp, 24 predicted proteins | sample GraSluR1_MG_3_FD_207220 | JGI IMG/M metagenome (GOLD analysis project Ga0334890, IMG submission 207220) | Sludge microbial communities from methane-producing bioreactor in Wageningen University, Netherlands - Granular Sludge_31_08-R1 | ecosystem: Engineered > Bioreactor > Anaerobic >... | reverse complement strand
CCTCTTCCAGAAACGCGCCAGAAAATAGAACCCGCCCGCGCTGAAGAAGAGCGCAACGTTCTCCGTCACCGGAAACTTCGAAAAGAAGGCGTGCAGCGGACTGAACGCCAGCAGCAGGCCGACGGCCATCGCCTTCGTTTTGCTGCCCGAGATCTCGTACGTCAGCAGATAGAGCGCAACCACCGAGCCGATGCTCAGCAGAACCAGCGACCATACCATGTTGCGCATCCCGAACAGCCACCCCGCCACAGCCATCAGCAGAGGATGCAGATGGAAGAACTGGAAGACGTACTCCGATTTCTGTAAGTTCCTGATGTACACACCGGGAAGAAAATTACCCTCCGCCTTCCCCTCCGTTCGATTTTGAGGAATAAACGCCACCTGATTGTAAGCCGCATATACAGCAGCCGCATCCCTGTCTCCCATCCGCAAAGGAACCGGATCCTCTATGAACGGCCTTCCCTCGCGGCTGTAATACGCGGCCATGTTGACGTAGACCCCCTGGTCCTGCCCTCCAAGAAGATAGAGATAGGGTTCCGCCCGGAAGATCAGGCAGCAGAGAATCAGCAGCAGGATCTCTTTCCAATGGACGCCCCCGCCGGCTCGCGGCGAAACTCTCCGAAGAATCAGCTCGATCAGCACGGCGAAAAGCATTCCGACGCAAAAGGCGACCGAAGGGACAAAGACTTCGGAGTAGAACGTTCCGAGCGAGACGGCGCTTACCGAGAGAACGGATACAATAAAAAAACGAAAGCTTGGAAATACCATGAAACCATCCCCCGCGACGGAAGCGCGATCGCGTCGCGCTCCCGGAGGGCTCGGGAAAAATTTTATCATCGGAGATGACCACCTTGTCGACATCGATGCATCCAGTCGCTGCAAGTCATTAAAGCGCAAAACACCGTTCTTTTCAAGCTCCGGCTTGATAAAAACAACAACTTTCCGGTTTTTATGGTATTATTGCTAGCGGTTTCGATCATCCGGAAACAGATAATCTCGGAGCGGGCACTCCCAAAACAAAAACGAATCCCCCGGAAATCTCGTTGACCGGGCATTTTATAACGTTTATTCAACAGCACCTGACCGAACAGACTATCCCCAAGAGCCCGATTGAGGCGAAGTCGATTGGAGAAACCGATTTATGTACATAACCTTTCTCATAGCCTTTCTGCTCTGCATGATCACAACGCCTTTAGCCCGTGCACTGGCCCTCCTCTTCGACATAGTCGACAGCCCCGACACGGACGTGAAATCTCACAAAAAACCCGTCGCCTACCTCGGCGGCGGCGCTATCTTCGTCTCTACGCTCCCGGCATTTCTCGTCGCGCTCCGGCTCTACGGATACCCCGTCAGCCCGGTTCTCTTCGGAATCCTTGCCGGGTGCACGGGGATGATCTGTCTCGGCTTACTGGACGATATTCTTGTTCTCAAGCCGATCACGAAATTCGCGTTTCAGATCCTGATAGCGGCATACTCCGCCTCGCTGGGCGTCAAGACCAACTTGTTCGGCATACAGGCTCTCGACTACGCCTTCACCCTGTTCTGGCTCGTCGGAATGTCGAACGCGATGAACCTGATCGACATCATGGACGGGCTTTCCGCCGGTGTCACCCTGCTGGCCGCTACGACCTTCGCATTCATCTTCCGCATCGACCAGAACTTCACGCTCTCCATGCTGATGGTGGCGCTGATGGGGGCCTGTCTTGGCTTCTTGAGGTACAATTTCAACCCCGCCCGGATCTTCATGGGGGATATGGGCAGCCTCTTCCTGGGCTACCTCCTGGCCGCGGTCCCGGTAACCGGACTCTGGCAGGACGGCTTCAACGCGGCGGTTCACGTGCCACTGCTGGCGCTCTTCATCCCGATATTCGAAACGTGCTTCCTCTTCGTCGTCCGGATACGGGCCGGGAAATCTCCCTTCCAGGGGAGCAAGGATCACTTCGCGCTTCGAATGGTCAGGCGTGGCATGAGCGTCACGGAGACGGTCTTTTTCACATACTATGTCGGGGCGGGATTCGGCGTGCTCGCGCTGCTGGCCTACCTTGAGCGATTTGTTTTCGCCGGCCTCGCCGCCGCGTTCCTCTTCACCGTCGTCTTCGTCATAAAGCTGCTCTCGAGCGAAGACTCGTACTTCCTCCAATTCCGGCGGCGCCGCGGCCCGTGATCCCCACAACGGAGGTGCGATAGCGGAATGATCACAGTCATAGGAGCGGGCATCGCAGGGCTCTCCTTCGCGAAAGCGCTGGAAGGAGGGAACGTCGTCATCCTCGAACAGGACAGCCGGATCGGCGGCAAGGCGGCGACCTACAAAATCAACACTCCTCACGGCGTCTTCACGTTCGACATCGGAGGTCACTGGTTCCATCGCCGGCACCACCCCGAAGTGCTTCCCCTCCTTGGCGGTCTCCGCTTACAGGAACATGTCCGGTATGCCTTCGTTCATCTCGACGGAACGAAAATTCCCTTTCCCGTTCAGCAGCACTACGCCTCGCTCGGCGACAAGGAACTCGTCCGCCGGATAGACGATGAACTCCAATCAATACGATCCTCCATGCCGTCCGCCTTTCGAAACTATGACGACATGCTTCGAAAATCGTACGGACGGACGCTCTACGAAAAATTCTTCAAACCGTACAACAGCAAAATGTACGGAATAAACGACCTGCAGGAGATACGTCTCGGAGGATACGAAGGGGTTCGCAACGTTCGACTCGACAAGAGCACGCAGGGGTACAACCCCACATTCCTCTACCCGCCCGGTGACACCGGCGCGATCGGCATTCCGCTGGCGCTGGGCGAAGGACTTCCCATACAGCACACCGTAAAGGTGCAGAGCATACGCCTTGACAACCGTTCCATGACGGCAGGCGGAAAAAAATCTCACTGGGACCGCATCGTCTCCACCATGCCGCTCCGGGAGCTGGTGGACATCATCGAGGACGCCGGCCCCGCCATCAAGGAAGCGGCACGCGAACTGAAGGCGAGCCGCGGCATGATCCTCAACCTCGGCATCCGGAAAAAACCGGCGAACAGCGGCATATCGTGGATGTATATTCCGGATATGAAATACCGCTTCTACAGGATCGGATTCTACAGCAACGTCGAACCGGCGCTGGCGCCCGAGGGATTCGACGCCGTCTACGTGGAGTGCTCTCCGCTGTTCTTCTCCGACGAGAATGAAGCCCGCGCACTCCTGCCGCACATCGCCGACGACCTGGCGGAACTCGGCATCATCGACAGCCCAGAAGACATCGTCGTCTCCGACGCGGTATATCTTCCGCTCAACTACTGCCTCCCCGCCCCGGAAACGACGAGCCTCATCCGCTCATACCTCGAGCGGCACGGCATCTACAGCATCGGGCGATACGGCTCCTGGCACTGGTCGAGCCAGCACGAGGACATGAAACAGGCGATGGACCTCGCCCGGCGAATAGAAAAAGACGATTCCCGAAATGGCCTGAGGCAGCGATGACATCCGACGGACACCCGGAGCAGGACTTCACCTTTCTCCGTTCGAAAAAAATCGTCTACCTCGTCAACTGGGACGGCTTCTTTCTCTCCCACCGACTTCCTCTGGCGCGTGCGGCCCGGGACGCAGGGGCGGAAGTCTTCGTGGCAGCCGAAGATACGGGCAGAGGAGAGCGGATCGAACGCGAAGGGCTGCGCTTCATCCCGATCCCCTTTTCACGCCAGGGAACCAACCCGTTCCGCGAAGCGGGAACACTCCTCGCCGTTCGCCGTTTTCTTCACCGCATCCGGCCGGACCTGCTGCACAATGTCTCCACAAAACCGGTCCTCTACGGCTCGCTGATCTCGCGCATCTCCGGCTCATGGCCCGTGGTGAACGCGCTCAGCGGCCTCGGCTACCTTTTCTCCGGAGGAAGAAAGGCGTCGTTTCTCCGAAAAGCCCTCTCGCCGCTCTACAGGGCGGCATTGAACACCCCAAGGAGCATCGCGATCTTCCAGAACCCCTTCGACAAAAACGCCATGATACAGGCCGGTTTCTTGACGGAGGAACGTACAGTCCTCATCCGGGGCTCCGGCGTCGACTGCTCTCTTTTCCGCCCCGCTCCATTTCCGGACAGACCGGTCGTCATGCTCCCGTCGAGGATGCTCCGTGACAAGGGAATCGGCGAGTTCGTTCAATCCGCCGATCTGCTGCACTCCCGCTTTCCCGGCGTCCGCTTCATCCTCGTCGGGGCCGCCGGCTACGAGAACCCGACGGCGATCGACGCAAAACAACTCGGAGAATGGACATCCTCCAGGCCGTACCTCGAATGGTGGGGCGACAATCCTCCGGATGCCATGCACGAGATCATCCCCCTGGCATCCATCGTCGCGCTCCCGACCTACTATCCGGAGGGACTGCCCAAGTGCCTCCTCGAAGGAGCGGCATGCGCCAGGCCACTCGTTGCGACCGATATACCGGCATGCCGGGAGATCGTGAAAGACGGCGTCAACGGCATCCTCGTACCGCCGCGGGATCCGGTAAGGCTCGCGGAGGCGCTTGCGTTCCTTCTCGAAAATCCGGCGATAATGATCCGCTATGGAGAGCGGGGCTGTACGATCGCGTGCGACGAGTTCGCAGTGGAAATCGTCATCGGGCAGACATTTGCCCAGTACGAGCGAATGCTCGGGAGGGAAAGGAGGCTATTCTGAATGGACATAGGAAACAGGATCGGAAAAACTGTGCACATCAAACATGTCATCACTGCAATCGCAGCAGTCAGCATCTTGAAAGCGGTTGCCGCAGCCGTTCTCCTAACATACGGACACGACATCTTCGCAGGAGGAAACGACAGCTATGAATACGATCTCTACGCCCGAGGCCTTTCCGCCAACCTCCCGCCGAATTTCTGGTCAAGCATTCTAAGATGGCTGCATTCAGTCGGTCTTTACAGCCGAAGAGGAATCAGCCTCGTTCTTATGTCGCTCAGTTTTTTCTTTATTCCGTACCTTACCGCACGCATCAGCTCAGTACCCTCTGCCGGGCGTAATGAACGGACCTTCTGGATCGCATTTCTGCTGACATCGATGTATCCGACACTCTTCTATTTCAGCCTGGATCTTTACAGGGACGTTTTCATGCTCTTCTGTTTCCTTATCGCAGTATGGCCGGTAAAACTCTTTTTCGAGAGCAAGACAAAACCGACACGGCGCAACGCTGCGCTCCTCCTCCTCTTCACAGGCCTTTGTTTCCTGCTCTATTTACTGCGTTTTTATTTAGGGCTCACGCTCTTTATCTCTCTGTTTCTCTGCAGCTTCTTTTCTTTTTCGCGCCATTCCGTTCTCCTCTGGTGCACCGCTTTCCTTCTGCTCCTCTGGGCTCTCGCCGCCGCAGGAGGCCTGGACCGCCTTTTTGAATTCAGGCTGTACCTTCAAACCATTCCCGCCAACACAAAAACCGGGATCTTGTTCGACAATATTCTCTTCTTCCCGGTTTCTTTTTTTAAAAGCGCGCTCACGCAGCTGTTCAGTTTCTTCTTCGTCAACATCACGACCACGATAACGTTTCTTCTCGAGGGGCTTCCTTTTACGCTGGCCTTTGCGTATCTCCTGAAGAACAGGCGTTATGCCGACAAATTCGTTGACTTTCTCGTCGTCTTCTTCTGCGTTTACGGATCATTCTGGCTCATCGGCATGGACAACGTGGGTTCCGCAGTCCGCTACAGGATCTTCAACTACATTCCCGTCCTTATCTCCTGCATGATCGTCTTCCAGAGAAAAGAGGCTATCGAAAACACTCCGGAATGAGGTCAAGATGCGCCTCCACAGCCTTGTCGACAGTGAATTCCATCGCCCGGCTCCGCACATCGGGATACTTCCCGGCGGCGAGGCTTTCCTCCATCGCCGCCGCCAGCGCATCGGCATCCCCGACCGGAACCAGCCTGCCCCAACGACCTTCCTCCAATATCTCCGAAGGGCCGGAAGGGCAGTCCGTCGACACCGCAGGCACACCGCATGCCATCGCCTCGACAAGGACATTCCCGAACCCCTCCCACGCGGAGGAGAGCACAAAGAGATCGGCCTTTTTCATCCAGGCGAAAGGATTGTCGACAAAACCCGGCATAAAAACGTCGTCGTCAAGATGAAGCTCGTGAACCATCCTCTCTATCGCGCCTCTCTCCTCACCTTCGCCGAGGATCAGGAGCCGGCAGGGACGTTTTTTTCGCAATCCGGCGAACGCACGGACCAGCGTGGGATAGTCCTTCTGGACGGAAAGACGTCCCACCGCCAGAATCAGCGGCAATCCTCGATCTGCAAGAAACGGCATGTTCACGGGCTCTTCGGCCTTTCGAAAAAGGTCCTCGTCAACGATCGGATTGTACACGCACTGAATTTTCGACCATTTCACATGCCTGTTCCGCTGCAGATCGACCGCAACGCCCCGGGAGACCGCGATCACACGATCGGCGAAACGATACGCCCATGATGCCGCCCTGTACTGAAGGCGTTTCAGCAAAGAGCGCTCGTTTGCAAGGAGGCTGCCAAGGTTGCATTCAACCCGGGCAAGCAAACGCACGTCGCTCCCGGAGAGAAATTTCGCGGCAAGTGCATACACGTTCTCCCTGTGCAGCGAGGATATCATCGCACACGGTCTTTCCCTGCGCAGATAGCCGACAAGCCGCGGAAGAGCCCGCAGTACGGACCTCCCCCCCAGATCCACGATCCGCACCTCTCCGGGAAGCATGGAGAGGTACGGTCCCTTCACCTCCAGCAGAAGAAAATCGACGGAAAATCCTCTCGCGACGAATCCACGGGCAAGATGCACCAGGACCTTTTCCGCCCCGCCGCCGCACAGCCACCCGATGAACAGCGCAATTGCCGGCTTTTCGCAGCGTTCATTCACACCGGACACACTCCTTGTTCATTCTCTTCAGACATTCCTCAAACAGGTATCGAACCTCCGGAAGCGGACTATCTGAAAAAGTCAATAAGCCGCCTCGTATTCCTCTCCCCCAACATTTTTTTCAAAATCGAACGAAGAAAAGGCTTCGCAGCATATCTCACCTTCGCCGCGAACGAACACCGCAGGCTCAAGTCCTTCAGAACAGCCAGCTGTTCACGCACCACATTCATTCCGCCCGTCGTGCTGATTCCCCTCGCGGTAACCCTGTTGACGGTGCGCGGAATATGTGTCCAGGGTGATTTGTGAATACATAAGGCGTTCAGAATAAACTTCGTGTCGGCGGCGATACGGAACTTCTCGTCGAACCGTCCGAACTGCGAAAAAAGCGACCTGTGATGGAACACGGACGGATGAGGAGGAATTCCGGGAACGATATCGAAAAAAGACTGCCGGCATATCCTCCGGGGATCGACCCTCCGGTGCTCAAGCTCTGTGTAACTCTCTTCCTTCACGAGGAGAACATCCCCGTACACGATGCCGCCCTGGAGCCCGTTCTTCCCGATAAATTCCGCGACATCGGCGAGCACTTCCGCATCGGCCAGCACGTCGTCCCCTCCGAGGAAAAAAATCCACTCCCCCCGCGCATTCAGCAACGCCTTGTTCCACGCACTGTAGATTCCGGTATCCGGCTCGGAAATCAGCACGGAAAACTGGTCTCTTCGCGAGTGCAGCAGCTCCGCCGTGCCGTCCGTGGACGCTCCGTCCACGACGATATGCTCGCGGCCTTCAAAGGTCTGAACCGCGACGCTTTGAATGCAGCGGCCGATTGTACCCGCCGCGTTCAGCGTCGAGGTGATGATTGAAAAGAAGGGTTTCGAGTTCGCCTGCATAAAATCCACCACTCCTGTTGAGTGTATTTCGGGCAATTTTATTGCTCGCAATACACTTTGTCAAAAAAGAAGTTCGGTTCCCCTACAACCATTCAGAAGCGGTTCAGCGCCCTGCGGCATCCAAAGCTCTCCGGCCTCGACGCCCCCGTAATAACCTGATGCAGCAGCATACAGCGTCAGCATTCCTCGGGCAGCACTCCCTTTTCCCTGTTTTCATGGTATCATTATCGGACTTATAATAGATACCGCCATAAATTCTAACTCTCTGGCACGGTGGAGCAATGTATACGACCTTAAGCAGCCTCAAGATCATACAGTTCGGCATGTTCGCATTTCATACGCTCGTTTTCTGGGCGACAATCTGGACTTTCGACCTGATGTACCAGGAGAGGCTTTTCCTGCTTCCCCAGCATTTCCTGCTGTACTCATCCCAGGTGCTGTGCATCTACGCATTTCGCGGATATGACGTGCGCATCCGGCGCGACATTCATCATACGGTGCTCTCCATCTTCACAGGCGTTCTTTTCGCCGCTCTCGTCACCGTTCCGCTGCTCCTCGTCTTCTATCCCAGGAACAACATGACAAAAGTCACCATGATTCTTCTCTCGGCCGCCACCTTTCTCAGCGCCGCACTCTTTCGAATAGCGGCATCCCATATCCTCCTCAAGCGCGGGCCGCAAAAACAGGTCTACGTCGTCGGCGAACGCGCGGTCTGGGAACCGCTCGTTCAGGAGATTGTCCAAACTCTTCACGGAAAAATCAACATCGCCGGATACATTGTCCATCCTCTTCCGGAGCGTGTCACCTCCCCCTCCGCGAAGCCCCCCGCCTCCATACTCGTCGGGGATCTCCGCGCCTTTGCCGATCCCGGAATGCAACAACGAACCAAAGAAGTTTGTTCTCAGGGAAACGGTGTGGAATACGTTCCGCAGCTCGCCGAGGAGTGCCTTGGGCGCATTCCGCTGCGCCTCGCCCTCACGATGAAGGAATACTACGAAACGGCCTTCGCCATGACCCATCCTGACCCTTCACAGCGAATCCTCGACCTCCTGGTGGCCGTTCCCGGGCTTCTGGCGGCGGGCTTCCTCTCCCTGTTCATCGTTCCCGCCATCGTCCTTGAGTCGGGCTTCCCCGTGATCTTCAGACAACCCCGCATCGGCCTGAACGGAAGAACATTCACCATATACAAATTCCGCACCATGCGCCTCCACCGCCTCAAGGAGGACGCAACTGCGGATTCCGAGGCCTCCCACATCACCCGTACGGGGAAAATCCTGAGAAAACTCCGGCTGGACGAGATCCCGCAGCTTTGGAACGTCCTCAAGGGAGACATGAGCATCGTCGGCCCGAGGCCCGAGATGCTCATCTTCCACCAGCGCTGCTCACAAACGATCCCGTTCTACGAGTACCGGCTGAAACTCAAACCGGGAATCACCGGCTGGGCCCAGGTAAACTACAAGCACACCAGCAGCGAAGAGGACTACGCCCAAAAGACGGAATTCGATCTTTTCTACATAAAAAACCGCTCTCTCCTGCTCGATCTGCAGATCATCCTGCTGACGGCCGAGACGATGCTCGGAATGAGGGGTTCCAGATGAAAAAGCAGTATCTGCGGGACCTTCCCGTTCAATGAAAACAGCGTAGGAGCGGAGAGCGCAATGTGCGGAATATGCGGTTTTTTCGATCTCTCCGGAAGAATTCCGGCAGAAGATTTTCCTTCAATAGCGCGCACCATGGCGGCATCCATGATCCACCGCGGTCCGGACGAAGAGGGAACATGGATCTCTCCTGAACAGGGCATCGCCCTGGGACACAGACGCCTCTCGATCCTTGACCTGACACCGACGGGACGGCAGCCGATGGAATCCTTCTGTGGCCGCTACGTCATCGTTTTGAACGGGGAAATATACAATTTCATAGAAATCCGCCGGAAACTCGAACACTGCGGCGTCCCTTTCCGCGGCCGCTCGGATACGGAAGTCGCGCTCGCCGCAATCTCAACCTGGGGTCTTGAGAAGGCGCTCGAGCATTTCGTCGGCATGTTCGCCTTCGCCCTCTGGGATAAAGAGAACCGAACCCTCTTCCTGGTACGCGACCGCATGGGAGAAAAACCTCTCTACTACGGCAAAGCGGGAAGCACGCTGCTCTTCGCCTCCGAACTGAAAGCGCTGAAGCAGCACCCCGCATGGAGGGGCGACATCGATCGGGACGCGCTCCTCCTCTACTTGCGCTACAGTTACATTCCCGCGCCGTACTCCGTCTACCGGGATATTTTCAAGCTTCCTCCCGCCTCGATACTCGAAGTAAGCGCGGACGATCTTGCCGCAGGCGTTCCCCTGCCCCTTCCGCGCCGGTACTGGTCGTTGCGCGAAACAATGGAGCGGGGCGCCGCCTCTCCCTTCCGGGGGGACGAACATGAAGCCGCCGACCGCCTCGAGGAACTTCTCTCGAACGCGGTCAAGGGTCAGATGATATCCGATGTTCCTCTCGGGGCCTTTCTCTCCGGAGGCGTCGACTCCTCCGCGATCGTCGCCCTCATGCAGAGACAGAACTCTCTTCCGGTAAAGACATTCACCATCGGCTTTCACGAGGCACACTACAACGAGGCCGAACATGCCGGAGCGGTCGCGGCGCACCTCGGAACCGACCACACGGAGCTGTACGTCTCTCCCGAAGAAGCCATGTCGGTCATTCCCCGCCTCCCCGACCTGTACGACGAACCTTTCGCGGACTCCTCCCAGATCCCGACCTTCCTCGTCGCGCAGCTCGCCCGCAGGCACGTCACGGTATGCCTCTCAGGCGACGCCGGCGACGAACTGTTCGCCGGATACAACCGCCATGTCTGGGCCGCCGCTCTCTGGAGGAGAGCGGCTCCCTTTCCGAAACTTCTTCGAAGAGGAGCCGGAAGCGCTCTTTCAATGGTCTCACCGGAGGCGTGGAACACCCTCTACCGGGTTTCCGCTCCCCTTCTCCCCTCAGCGATGCGCCATCGTCACCCGGGAACGAAGCTCCACAAGCTGGCCGAAGCCCTGCGGCGCGCCACCGACAGGGAAAGCCTGTACTCCTCGCTCGTCTCGCGGTGGCAGGAACCGGAATCCGTCGTCCCGGGCGGCCGTGAACCCGGCAACACCGTGCAGCGTCCGGGAACGGAACTTGAGAAATCGGACTTCGTCCGTTGGATGCAGTACCTTGACATGACGACTTACCTTCCCGACGACATCCTCGTCAAGACGGACCGGGCGGCGATGGGGGCAAGCCTGGAATGCCGCGTCCCCTTCCTGGATCATAGGGTCGTCGAATTCGCGGCAACCCTGCCGACATCGTTCAAAATCAGGGGGAAGCAAGGAAAGAAAGTCCTTCGAGACGTCCTCTACAGGCACGTGCCGAAAGAGATCGTCGAGCGGCCCAAAACAGGCTTCGGCATACCCATTGCCGAGTGGCTCCGCGGCCCGTTGAAGGAGTGGGCGGAGCATCTGCTCTCCCCGTCGAGACTGCACGACCAGGGCTTCTTCAGAACGCAGCCTGTCCGCCGAAAATGGCGTGAACACCTCTCCGGAACACGCAGCTTCGAGGAAGAACTCTGGAGCGTGCTGATGTTCCAGGCATGGCTGGAAACGAACGCTCAGCGGGCAACACACCAAGCCACTCACGGCGATCGTTCCCCGGATCTTCGAAGCCTGCGCCCTGATCGTGCCGCCGGGCGCCCTTGACGGAATGATCTCATTCCGGAATAATCCAAGCGTCGGCATCCTGCAACCCTTGAGGCCGAACCGGAAAAAATACGATGCACTTCAGGATGTATCCAATATTGTTCCGTATAGACTGGATGATTTCATATGAACGTATCCGTCGCACTGGCCACTTTCAACGGAGAAAAATTTCTGAAAGAACAGCTTGATTCCATCCTCCCCCAGCTCGGGCCCGACGACGAAATCATCGCCTCCGACGACGGCTCCCGGGACGGCACGATGGAACTTCTTGCCCGTTATACGGATGACCCTAGAATAACGCTCTGCCGGAACCCGGGAAAAGGCCTTGTGAGCAACTTCGAAAACGCGTTGAAACAATGCCGGAACGAAATCGTCTTCTTGTGCGACCAGGACGATATCTGGCTGGCACACAAGGTGCAGACCGTCAGGAACCGTCTCATGACATCGGGAAAAAAACTGGTGCTGCATAACGCTCTGCTCTTCCCCTCGACAGAACACCAGGAAAAGAAAATGCTTATCCAACACATGTATCACGGTATTTTCCTCAATATCATAAAGAGCTGCTACTGGGGGTGCTGCATGGCGTTCACAAAAGAGCTTCTCGACCGCGCCCTGCCTTTCCCCCCTTCCATCCCCACTCATGACCAGTGGATAGGGCTGATCGCGGAGCAACGAAAAGAGACATTCTTTTTGAACGAGCCCCTGATACTGCATCGGCGGCATGGGAAAAACGTTTCAAAAACATTGCCCCTGCACAGAAGGCTTGATTTTCGATACCGGATGGCGAAGGCGTATTATGCACATTCTCCAAAAGAACCGTGACATGCAGCACAAAAAAGACATTTTCGGAAGATTTTTTCTGATATGACCGAGACCGACCAGAAACTCGAACCGTCAATATACGCCATCATCGTTGCCTACTATCCGGACACCGACAGACTGAAGCGCCTCTGCTCCTCACTACGCGGACAGGGAATTCATGTTCTCGTCATCGACAACTCCGAGCCGGGCGAACTCAACAAAAATTTCAGACACGAGGAATGCACCATTATTGCCGCCGGCAGGAACCTGGGAATAGCAGCCGCCCAGAACACCGGCATCGAACACGCACTCGCCCGGGGCGCCGATATTCTCCTGTTTTTCGACCAGGACAGCCGCATAGACGACGGACTGCCCGGCAAACTATGCGACCCCCTGCTCAATAATCCGCTGAGCATCACCGTTCCGGTATCGATCGACAGGCTCTCGGGGGACGAATATCCTTCCAGGGTCCTCAACAGGTTCGGCTGGCCTTCGAACGTCTTTTGCAGAGGAAAGACCACCCTCACCCCGGTGGACATTTCAATCGCCTCCGGAACGGCGACCACCCCGGAAGTCTTCCGGAAAGCCGGTCTCTTCGATGAAAGCCTTTTCATCGATTTTGTCGACGTCGAATGGTTTCTCCGCTGCAAACGCCGCGGCGTTCAGACGTTCGTCGTACCGGAAGCCGTCATGGACCATCATATAGGGGAACGAACTCTCGATCTCGGTCTTATCAAGATTACACAGCACAGCCCGATGAGGACGTATTACAAAGTCAGGAACAGCTTTCTCCTTCTCCGCAGAAACATTCCCGTCCTCTTCTGCATCAGGCAGATTCTCCCGGCGTTGCTGCATAACGCGCTGCTCCTCTGCTTTGTAAAAAATAAAAAGGAGTATTTCTTGCACTATCTTCAGGGGATCTGCGATGGAATCCTCGGGAATAGCGGAGAATATCCGGGGTTTGCACCATAGCAGAAAATTCACCTTCTGCGAAAAGACTCATCGAGGAGTAGTCCACTCAATGCGTTGGTAAGGTGACGCTGTCATGATCAGAATAGCTATTCTCCGGCAGAGGAATATCCATTGCTTTTTTAAATATCTCAAATATTTCGTTTTCCCAAACTTTTATATAACTATTTTTTTGAAGAAAATCCTCCATCGTCTTCCAGTTTTCCACATAGTGTGTGCTTGGGTTCCTGAATTTGACTCTCGGCCATTCAAAGCTCTGCAAGGAGTATTTGCTTCGCACAACAACGGGTTGTGCCGGACGCTCCCTCTCAGCTTTTTCAAGATAATAGCGAAAAAGGGCTGGCTGGCGCAAAAAAGGCCACGCGCTATATAGATAGGGGTGAGTTTCTGTCAAAAAATAAAGTGTTGATACCGTATGATAACCCAAAAGGAAATCACCAGGTACGACAAAAATGCGAAGTGCCTCAAGAACCTCCTGCACGACACGAGCCCGATCTCTGGTTGTCCGCACACCATAAAGCTTTGGATGATCTATCGCAAAATGCATTTCCCAGCGATTCGCTGTGTCTCTGTATGTATAGCGAAAAGCAATTGCACTGCCTGTTGTTAAAAGAGCAACGAGTGTAATCCACTTGAGCAATCGGAACGCATCAAAACGCTGGCTAGAGACACGTGCCGAGAAGCTTTTCTCTTTTGAAAAGTTCTCTCCTATCATTTTCAAAGTAAGAGGAAGAGAGAACCAAAGACCGTAAATAGCATTGAATATTCCGTTTCCAGACCCCAACGGTACAGTAATAAGCATAGCAAAAGCTGCAAACAGGGCAAAAAACAAATTGAAAATCCTTGCATTCCATGCCCTTAACATAGAGATCATCAAAGCAATATAGATTACCCCAAATAAAGAGTCATAAAGAGTAATGCTTTCTACATATAGATAGTTTATACTAGCAACAAATAAGACTAATAATCCGGTAAGCATTACTAAAATAGTCTTTACAGAGTCTAGAGGAAAATTTGTGGCTGCATGTCTTTTTTTTAGAACAAACCATATCTGATAAAGAAAACAAAAAAAGGCTATCCAGAAAAAAAAAGGATGAAGTTGAAATTTTCCACCATAATATTTCCAGCCCATGTAAAAAAATAAAAACAACAAAAGAGGGAAAAGAAAGTAAATCGAACATTTCCATCGCTCAAGAAATAACGCAAATCCTGTCCCCGATATAGTAAAAAGAACACCCAAAGATAAGATTCTCTTATGGTCTTCTACAAAACCTCTGAAAAGAGATTCTGTAGAATAAATAGTATTTTTTGTGTTACTTACGAATAATTCCACGATAGAATTTAAGTAATGCTCCCAATATCCACAAACCATCATAAAAATAATGAATGAGCAGAGCATTCCTGCATACCCAATATAAAAAATTCCGGCATTTTTCCACATCGCCCGATCAGAAATATTTGCGTGGAAGAGGCATTGGGCTATTAACGGAAGGAGGCCAAATCCAACCATAAGAATATTCGGAAATCTTGCAAAAGCATTTAGTGCACAAAAAATTCCGGCCAGCAGAAAAAAGCGACCTTTTTTAGACTTGACACCAAAATATAGCAAAGCGAGACTCAGGCAAGCAAGGAATGAGGTCACATCGTTATAAGAGATCCAAGAAGACAATTTAGGAGTGAAAAGAAATGTGATGGATAGAGATCCAAAGATTTGTGTAGGGGACATGAAATCTTTGAGGAAACTGTATGAAGCAGCAAATATCCCCCATAATATCAACACTAATCCGAACTTTGCTCCTACAATGCCCCAAGACTCAGAAAGTTTCAACCAGACACCATTGAGGAGCGCTGAAAATATTGACATATGACTATGAACATTGCCCGGATCGTTTAACATATCACGCGAAGAAACAAGAAAATACCCCATATCAGTAAAATCGAGACCCTGAAAAATAAAAAGAAAAGGAACTATTAAAAGCAACAGCACAAGCCAATAACACTTGATTGCTCCTCTCTCCATACTCATTCTCCTTAAGGCATTATTATAGTGTCGTGGTTTTGCTTCGACATTCGATAAAAATATGAACATAAGGTATCCGAGTTAAAGAAGTCGCGATGCTTGTTGAAAAAGACTCAAAAACACTCCCTACAAGTTGCTTCCAAAGCGCTTCAGTGCGGATATAAAGACCACGGTCCTGATTCATGATGAGCCTCGACAGCGCGCTCTGATGAACGAGAAACGTCGGTTCAACGATTACAAGACGACCCTCCGGGGCCATGAGCATCTGTGCCAATTCAAGCGTTTCCAGCACCTCTTTTTCGTCCAGATGATGCAGAAGCCCTTTGCATATCAAGAGGTCGGCGTTTTCAAAACGAGGATTCGGGGCTTCAAGAAGAGTACGGGCTGTTGCGATATGGAAAAAAGTATCGGGTCTGCCTTGATATTTTTCAGAGGCTGATCGTATGTATTCGGAACTAATATCATACCCTGCATAATGTACGTTTGGGGGGAGATACTCCAAGGTGCTTCCAGGGCCGCATCCCATATCAACTACTCTTGCCCTTTCGGGGCATTTCCACAAGTGTTCGGCAATCCATCCGCGCGCTCTTCTTGCGCCAACAATATATTGAAATGATTCATATAGAAACGCAAAAGACAATAACTTTCTGGCTCCGCTAGTGTTTTGCATATAAACCTCCTTATTCTTCTAAAACTGAAATTTCTGCTGTCCGCCAAATGTCGACAGGACTGCCGCTTACCTGAGGTATTGCGCTATTTGAAACGGCTCTCATAAAAAAAGGCTACAAGTAAATGATAAGATCAAATCAGTATTCTTGCTGCATTTCAATCCTGTCTAAGCACGGCGACAATCACCAAAAACAGCGTTATGACAATAAGCAAAATTTGCAGTATATCCCGGAGAGCTGATGATTGCATGCAATCAATACGAAAGACAAGGCTGCGTTCCTTCAGACGATCGTCCGTCGTGACGAGAGCTCCGTAACCCAAATCGCGCGTCGTCCACGCCGTGACGGCGCTTCCGGGTTCGCTGTCTACTCCCTCAAGCAGCACATGGACCTCTCTTGCTTCATGCACATCCCGCAGCGTCACATTTTCAAAACAGATACGGTGGTACTCATTGTCTTTCACCGTCCGGACATCGATCTCACGGCTCTCGATCCTTCCGTCCAGATCAATTCCCAGACGGATCGTCCCCCGGTTCTCCCGGTTACCGTAATTCGCCAGAAGAACCTCAACACAAAGGGGCAAAGCCGACCGCTCTTCATCGAGAGATTGCACCATGTCCGCATTGACACTTTGACGAAGGCGAACATCCGCGATCAACTCCCCTGCAGGAAGAGAGTCCTCCACATCATTCCGAAACACCGGGACATAATCCAGATGCACCAGACGAAAGACAAGGCTGCGCTCCTTCAGGCTACCGTCCGTCGTGACGAGAGCTCCGTAACCAAAATCGCGCGTCGTCCACGCCGTGACGGCGCTTCCGGGCTCGCTGTCTACTCCCTCAAGCAGCACATGGACCTCTCTTGCTTCGTGCACGTCCCGCAGCGTCACATTTTCAAAACAGATCCGGTGGTACGCATTGTCTTTCACCGTCCGGACATCGATCTCACGGCTCTCGATCCTTCCGTCCAGGTCAATTCCCAGACGGATCGTCCCCCGGTTCTCCCGGTTACCGTAATTCGCCAGAAGAACCTCAACACAAAGGGGCAAAGCCGACCGCTCTTCATCGAGAGATTGCACCATGTCCGCGTTGACACTTTGACGAAGGTGAACATCCGCGATCAACTCCCCTGCAGGAAGAGAGTCCTCCACATCATTCCGAAACACCGGGACATAATCCAGATGCACCAGACGAAAGACAAGGCTGCGTTCCTTCAGGCTACCGTCCGTCGTGACGAGAGCTCCGTAACCCAAATCGCGCGTCGTCCACGCCGTGACGGCACTTCCGGGTTCGCTGTCTACTCCCTCAAGCAGCACATGGACCTCTCTTGCTTCGTGCACATCCCGCAGCGTCACATTTTCAAAACAGATCCGGTGGTACGCATTGTCTTTCACCGTCCGGACATCGATCTCACGGCTCTCGATCCTTCCGTCCAGATCAATTCCCAGACGGATCGTCCCCCGGTTCTCGCGTCTATCGGAGTTCCCGAAGAGAACCTCGACACAAAGGGGCAAAGCCGACCTCTCTCCATCGAGAGATTGCACCATGTCCGTATTGACACTTTGACGAAGGCGAACATCAGCAACTAACTCCCCTGCCGTTAACATACGCACCCTTTTTATCCGTATTTTCCCGAAGCTTTCTGACGCTGTAACTTCTAAATCGACCTGATAATGTTCCCTGAAATAAGTTTGCAAAAGAGCTAACTGATTCTCATTTGCCACAAGGAGAATTTCTTTTTTCGCTTTCAGACGTTCAAGCATTCCCTCACCCTGCGCCTTGCTTGAGTATGACACCATAGTTGGAGCAAGAGTCGACGCTGATAAGCTATATAGAGGGTACGGAAAGCTCTCCGGGAAAGGCGTTAACACAGAATATACAGTTTCAAAAGGGAAAGAAGCGCCCCAAGTCACTAAAAGTTCTTCAGGGGCCTTAGTGAATTGAGAAAGCGCCTCGATATTTTCTTTCCACAAGGATCGCTTGAAAAAATGATCCGGCAATAAAAAGAATAAATTAACGATCGATGCCAACATTAAAACAATCATACATGTTTTTCTGCTGATCTGCCTCTTAGCAAGCATGATGGATTCTACAAACAAGAGACTTACCAAAGGTATATAAACTCTAAGAACCGAAGGTCTGCCCATAAGACCCGTGATAAAAATAAAAAGAACACAAAGTGCCCAGCTTAAAAAAAGTCTAGGATTTCGAGAAAGAAAAGAAAAGAAAAGTGCAGTTAAAAGAATAGGGATAAGCCAAGGATGAAATATATCTCGGACGGCAATTAACCCTTTGCGTATAGCTCCTTCCTGGGTGAAAGTACTCCCTAATTCCGCATGCATAGCATTCAATTTATCTGGACAAGCAATCTTTGGATCCTCAAAAAACCATGAACTTAATAGGTGCAAATCATTAAGACTGAATTTCACTCGATTTAATATATCTGGACGTGTCTCAAGATGCTTTCTCCCGCCAAAATCGATTAGAAAAATCCTGGCTTTTTGAAAAGCATAATAGGGTTGCCACATGGGATCTTGGTATGCAGCGTAATTGGCGAAAAAAGAAAAGCCAATTATTAAAAGAGTACAAATAAGCGTTATTTTCGCTGAGCGTCTTTCCAGGAGCTTGCTCCTCAACAAAAATGGCAGCGCAACTATCAATACAAGTACAGCTTGTTTCCATCGGACCAAAAAACCCAAGTAAAATAGCAAGCATCCTGCGAACAATAAGAAAAGTCCTTTAAAACGAATATAGAGCATCAACATTACAACTGATGCTACTGTCAGTAGTCCTGCATTAACAGTAAACTGAGGAGAAAGTATTGGACGAGGCAATAAGAGCAGCAGAACCAATAAACCACAACAATAGTCCACCCCAAAGCGAATCATCCCATAGAAGATTACACTTCCCACAATGACGAGAACAAGAAGAGTTGCGATAGAATAACCTACGATTCCACTTATTGCAGGAATTAACCGAACAAAATAACCCCAGATCACATTGGAAAACAACAAATTGGATGTCGCATTTGAAACAGCCCCATATCCATGAGCTCGCATTGACATGCCAACATCATCATTCGTTTGCCAAAGTGGATCAAAAAAACAAAAAAAAAGCACAAAAAAAGCACTTGTAAACAACGCCAGAACATACTGCTTATCACATTCAGATATCTTTTTAATTAAAACTAAATTTGCGCAAAATAATAAACGCAGGGCACTCTTTATATTTTGGGAAAATACTTTTAGATACTTTTTATATTTAAATTTATAATTTTCCATTACTATGCCTCGTTGAAAAAATTTATTCACTAATCATAACAAGAAGCCCTATAATGATTATACATACACCTATTATCTTAGGCCAGTCGATTTTTTCTTGAAGCAAATAGCGCGAGAAGAAAAGGATGAACACAAAATTCAGCGACGTCATTCCGTAGAGCATGGAGAAGTCGAGCGCTCTTGCAGCAAAAGACGAGATAATCGGGCATAAAAAAAAGACTGCTCCTCCCAGAATAAAAAGCGGGCGGAAGATTTTTTTTCCAAACGGCATGTCAAGAAGCGCCACCTTCTTGAAACAGATGTGACCTATCGCGGTCAACAAAGAAGTCAAAAACATCAAAAGCACTCCAATTGAAAGTGTCATCAAGTTGCTCCTTGATTGACCGGTTCATTCTTCTCCTTGGAGTACGTTATGAGAATAACACCGCATAAAATTATAACACTCGCTACGAGACGGCGTAGGCGAAATGGTTCGTCGAAAATGAGCATTCCCACAAATAAGGAGAGAACGTAGTTGATGCCCAGAACCGGGTATATAAAAGAAAGCTGATAGCGTTTGCCTACAAGCAGCCAGAAGACTGCGCGCAGAGCATAAATCATTATTAACGTCAGAATTAGTAGAAACAAAACAAAAAAGTCAAGTTGGTATAAAGAAGAGAGTTTTATTATGATACCGCTTAAAAGATTGAGAAATAAAAGCCACAGCACAACTAACAAGCTCATGATTAACCTGCGTTCATCTGCTGCAACACGACACTGCTACAGGGAAAAACATGAAATAATCGCATAATCTTCTCGCTGAAGCAATCAAGGAAGGGATATTGTTTGAAGAGAGGTATCTGACGAAACCATCGAGAGGACTTTTCAAAAGAACCTCCACATGCTCAGAATTCAAAAAACAGCAATTCAAGGTATTCCACATCCTTTTTCCGTTTAAGAAATATCACCTGAAATACTTGGCAAACTCGTCCTGAGGGAAGAGTTCTCGAGTGTATTCCGGTTTGTAAACTAAGATTGTAAACTCATAGAGCGCATAGTTGTGGTTGACTGTAAAATAACGGCTCATTCGAGAAACGACGAAGTCGATCAGCTTATAAATATTGCAGTAATATATGTTGTCTTGGTAATAGTCTACAAACGGCGAAACAAAGTTGAAGGCTATCCCTTTACGACTCATGTTCCAGCAATTGAGAAGCAGCGTCTGCCAAAAAGACTCCCATTCTGGTATTGTGGATGTGCGCCTTTGATGAAAGACTCCGCTGAGCACGACGTAGTCGTAAGTATCTGTTGTATTTCCCTCCTCGGTAAGGTCTCTATGGAAAAAGGTGGAATTCGGGAAACGCTCCTTTGAAGCTTCGACAAATTCTTCAAGGATGTCGGAACCGGAATAGTTAATGTTTGAATATGGAAAATGAGTGGAGATAAAGTGGTAGAGATCACTAAGGCCCATGCCGACATCATGGACGGAGAAGTTGCTTTTTGCGTCTTCGTCTTGGAAAAGTCTGCATATTTCTCGGAATCGCAGTTCTTTGTGCGCAAGGGATTCGCTGCTGACGGCCATGGGAGTGCCGCTGTGCTCTTGATAAAGTGAGCGGTAGTACGCTTCTTGTGTTTTGCGCGTGATGTTTTTCATGGCAATTACCACCTAGATCCTTTTCAGCCGTGTGAGGGCGGAATTGAGAGTTTTTTAGTCCTTTATGCTTCTTTCATACTACAGAACACATCGCCTGGGCGAGCCCCCAAAGTTGTTGCTGGATAGGCTCGCCGAAATTGTCTGAAACGGTCGTCGCGTTGGACTTGCACCAGTTCCAGAATGTCGGGATCGATTTTATTGCCTAAGAATATGGATGTCTCATCAGCGTCCACAACAAAAAGTGCAGTATCACAATGCAAACAGTTATTTCCCCTCGACTTGGTTGAGATTCTATCGTGTATTCTGGTTTTTCGCAGTATATACCTTCTGCCTTTGAAAAGAAACCAAGGGCCAGCGTATTCGTAACTCTCCTGAGTGTTGGCGAGTACGTGAAAATGAATTTTCCGCAGAGGGGAGTTCCATTTAATGCGCAGTTCGTCCTCGTTCCATGACCACTTCGAGTAATATTTGCAAAAGACCGGATTCCCCTCTCGTTGTATTGTCGGTTGGCTTCCGAATTCAGAGAACTTTGCGATCAGTCGGGGCATAGTTTCTGCAGCTACTCTTGCAGTCCTGGAAAAAAGTTCTTGCGGAGTCGTTTCTTCATTCACCTCGATGGCTTCAGATACCAAGATTTCACCCGCATCGAATCGTGAATTCACATAGTGTATTGTAACGCCCGATTTCTGTATTCCGTTGAGTATCTGCCACCGATGAACGGCGGTCCCTCGAAATTCAGGGAGCAATGAGGGGTGCGTATTGATACAACCGAGTCTGGGCATGGAATATATTCGTTGGGGAAGAAGTTCATGCCATCCTCCTCCTAGAACAATCAGGTCGGGTTCGAATGCTTTTATCTGATTGTACGCGCTTTCGGTTCTGATTGAATCGAGATATATGATTGGTATTTTGTGTTTTTTTGCCAACAGAACTTCGCTGTTCGTGTTTTTTAACGGATCGCACCTGTACCAGAGGCACTTGAGCTTGTAGACGAACGAGGAAATACAGTGGCCTAAAGCGGTGCGAGGCACCGTGTTGATATTTTGCAATATTACGCCTTTTATTTGTATATTTCTTTCGATGAGAGTTCGAAAAATTTCATAGCCACTATGATTAAAATGTCTTGTAATATAGATTATGTTCATAAGGTTTGGGTTTTTCTACTTTCTGTATTTTGGTTGACGACGTATCGAGGCATTCCTGTTATTTCACAAAGAATGCGTCCTATGTACTCTCCGAGAATTCCAATTCCTGCCAAGATCATTCCACAAAAAAAGGAAATGGCCAGAATAAGGGATGTGTATCCGGGAACACCGACTCCGCCCCAAAGCCAACGGGAAAAATAGTATAAAACAAGAATAAAAGCAATTCCTGAAGAAAAAAAACCAATAATAGAAAACAAGCGCAAGGGGATGACTGAAGAATTGATAATACTTCTGAGTGTTAAACGTAAGCATTGAAAAAAACTGTATCCACTCGTGCCGTGTTTCCTGTCTTCGTGCCTTACGGCAACGTTGGCTATTTTTTTTGAAAGAGATACGATTATTGGCGCCAAAAGCGGCGAGGCCATCCGGTAGAGCGTGAGCGTTCTGACAAACTGCGAAGTCATAATACGAAAACTGCTGGTCGTAATGTTCGGAGGCTTACCGTAAAGACGGTTCATAAGTTTGTCCAGAAAACGCGAACCCGCATTTCGGAGGGGACTGTGGTGCTTACGAGCATACTTCCCCATGATGCAATCCATGGAGGGGTTTTCTTTCATGGCCTGCACAAGCTTGGGGATCTCCTCAGGGGGATTCTGAAGATCGTCGTCCATCGTGATGATAAACATGCCTTGTGCGTGTTCAAGACCGCACAAAGTTGCCCGGAATTGTCCCACGTTATAAAGAAGGTCAATTCCCCGTATGAACTCGTATTTTCGAGCCAACTTTTCTATTTCTTCCCATGTCTTTTCGTCAGGGCTTTTATCGTTGACCAGAATAAGTTCGAAACTGCCAATAGTGACCATGACCGCAGCAATTCTCTCCGCCAGTTCTTCAAGCCACTCTCCGGAGGAATAGCAAGGTATAACTATCGAATATTCAATCTGACTCATGCTTCCACCGTCACCTTCAAAACTTCCCGAATACGCGAAGTAATCTCATTATAGTCGCCCGCGCCGCAATGAATAAGAAGATATCCTACTAAATGCGCATTGTGTGTAAATTCATTGACGAGATCGCCGGGTATTTTGGCGAGCGCCATTGAAATGATTTGTGGTACCTCGGCTTGTAAAGATTGAATATTGCTTACTTCGAGCAGTCTTCCGGAACGCGACGAACCAAAGATATAGCTGCTAATCTCTTGCGGCGTAGATGAAACCTGTGCTTCCGAAAGGGAACCCTCTAGAGCGTGTTCCAGCGTCCATGCCAGAAGATCGACTCCTCGATTGTGTCGGATAAGATCCGGAATGCCGTTTCCTCCGTTGCGAAGACCGATTTCCAAAACTGTCACACCTGTTTCATTCACCATCACATCGAAGTTCATTGGGCCGTCCGTGTACCCAAAGGCGGCAGCAACACTTGCTATCTCGTTTTCGATCAATCTGCTTTCAAACGAGGTGAGGGTGCCGGGGAAAGAATGCCCTTGCACGATCACTCCCGTGAGGTGCTTCGCCGTCGTTCCGAGGAAATGTAATTTCCCGTCTTTAAAAAAAGCGTCTCCTCCTACTTCCGTGCCGTGAATGAAGGTCTCGGCGCATACAAGGCCGTTGCGGGAAAAATGCCGTGCTTTTTGCCATGCGTTCATAACGGTTTCTTCGGCTGGATTTTTGTCAAGAACGGAAACGCCTCTCGAACCGGAAGAATCATCGGGCTTGACAACAATTTTTCGGGAACTTCGGCGCGCAAAAATTTGTACATCATCCGCGGAGCGACAGACGGAGAAATCCGGGTGTCGTAATCCGTTTTCGCGCAACAGAGTGCGAAAGGAAGTTTTCGAGGAGGCGGTACGGGCCATCCATTGTGTCGGGCCACGAAGCCCTAGTGCGTCGACGACAGCGCCGAGCGTGGGAACACTGACATCCGTTCCGGTCGTTACTATCCCTGCTATTTTGTAGGTGCGGGCAGCGTCAAGGATTTTGTCGATATTCGTAGTATCGATATCCAAGAATATGTCCGCGAGCGGGATGCCGGGGTAGCTGCCGGCGTAGCTGACCACAACCGTTTCATATCCCATTTCTTTTGCTTTTTGTATCAAGGGGAGCTGGAATACTCCCGCTCCGAGGATCATAACGCGCTTTTTCATGTCAGCGCAAACTTTTAGCAAAAAAATGCGTTTTGAAGAATATGCCAAGTACCTCGCTAATTGGAAGACCGACGAAGAGCGGCAGGCGAAGGAGGCGTGCAGAGAGGTCGGCGGTGACGGGGAGCTGCTCGCGCTCCGGTGCGTATGTACGTCCGGCGAGGGCGGTGTCGAGAGGAATGTAGTGAAAGACGGCGCGGATGTCTTGCGACTTGAGGTCCGCCATCACTTCATCCCGCGCTTGCGGCGTGTTCAGCAAAATATAATAAATGTGTGCATTGTGAGGAGTGCACTCCTCCGGCACAATCGGACGTCTGAGCAATCCGGCGGATTCGAGCGGGGCTAAGGCGTCATGGTATTGGTTCCAAAGTTCGCGGCGTCGCTTGACGATGTTCTCCGCCTCTTCAAGCTGCGCCCAGAGAAAAGCGGCGGTTATTTCGTTGACAAGATAGGAGGAGCCTACGTCCACCCAGGTGTACTTGTCTATTTCGCCGCGGAAGAATTTGCTGCGGTCGGTTCCTTTTTCCATGACGATTTCGGCGCGTTCGACGAACGCGGGGTCATTGATCAGGAGGGCGCCCCCTTCGCCGCAGTGGATGTTCTTGGTCTCGTGGAAGCTGAGAGCGCCCATCTGCCCCAGGCTCCCAAGGTGACGGTTCTTATAGTAGGAGAGGATGCACTGGGCGGCGTCCTCCAGTACCAGCAGGCCGTGTTTTCCCGCGATGGACATGATCGTGTCCATTTCGCACCCCACTCCGGCGTAGTGCACGGGGAGGATGGCTCTGGTGCGGGGGGTGATGGCGGCCTCGACGAGCGTTTCGTCCATGTTGAGGGTGTCGGGGCGGATGTCGATGAATACGGGCGTCGCACCTCGAAGAACGACGGCGTTCGCCGTGGAGCTGAAGGTGAAGGAGGGCAGAATGACTTCGTCTCCGGGGCCGATTCCGGCCAAAACCATCATCATCTCCAGCGCGGCGGTGCCTGAAGGGACTAGAACAGCCTTTCTGCATCCTGTGATCTCTTCCAGTCTGCGGGCGCATTTTTGTGAGAATTCTCCGTTTCCGGCAAAGCGGCCGTTTTCGACGACGGTGCGGATATACTCCATTTCGCGTCCGGTGACGTACGGTTTGTTGAAGGGAATCTTCATTTTCTGAGCGCTCCTCTTTCAATTTTAGTGAACCCTTAAAATCAGATATCATAGAGCTCAAATAGCAGCAAAATAACAAAATTTAGCAGCGATGTCTATCAGCCAACCTGTCGCTTTTTAAAAAAACAATAGCTCTTATACTTTTCTGGACATAGCAATTCTTTGAAATATCGATCAAAAGATACTCTTTGCCGTATATTTTTATGAATAATCAGAGTTCAAAATCCAAGTATTTTTTTGTTAATTTTTTCAAGATGTAGACGGAGGATATATTTGCAAGAGAAGTAGCTAAAACAGCGCCAACTCCTCCCCAAATCGGAATCAAGGAAATGTTGCCAACAATATTTATAGCAACTACAAGCAATATCATTATTGATTGAACACCTGGATAACCACCGCTAATTAAAATGAACGAAAAAGGCATATAGCCTGCTGCAAATACAATGCCAAGCATTAATATTGCAAAGAGTATAGCCGATTCCATGTATTCTAGTTTACCTGTCAAAGCAGGCAAAAGCAAATCAATGCAAAAATAAGCTGCTACTGCAATAAAAAACATAATCAAACTCAAGAAAACCCTACCTCTCCGCACTAATACCGTCAATGCTTGCATTCTGCGTTCAGCCACGAATTTAACAATATCGGGTGTATAGACTGTACGAAAAACAGCAGGTACTTGAGATACAGATTCCGCAACGATTGCCGCCATACTGTATATTCCAACGGTCCTATCATTCGTCATCAGGCCCAAGCATAGCACATCAATTCTCGTATTTAAAAGAACTAATATATGCCCTCCAAACGACTTAAGACCAAAGAAAAAATGACGTCGCCCCCACACGAACAGCTCACCAAGCTGCGCTCTTTGAAAATTAAAAGAACGTCTGAAAAAAACAAGCAATGATAGAAAAAGTACCCCTTCCGCAAGTGACAATACAAGTGAAAGACATTTTGCATCAATATGCAATATAATTAAAGAAATCAAGATTGCTAACATGAAAAGAAAGCGCAACGCTTGAAAAAGAGCATATTCTTTGAGTAAACTCATTCCGTTGAGGCTAAACATCATTGCCTTGTTCAGTGAAAAGAAAAATACCCCTGCTGAGACAATACCAACACCGTAGCCCACCTGTTGACTAAATATCGCACTTATCATTCCCCTTACGAAAAAGAGAAACAACGCCCAGAAGAGTGCAAAAAAAAGAGCGAGCGAAACGCCTGAAGAGAATATAACACTGCAGAGCGTATCATCTCTATCATATTCAGCCAAGTGTTTTACTAGAGAAAGTTGAATACCGAATGCGCCGAACTGAGAGAAAACAATATAAAAAGCGTATACTTGATTAAAGCTTCCCAAAGCTTCAGGACCATACACACCGCCGATCATCACCAATACAATAAGCCCACAAATTCCGGAGAATACTGTGGATAATAAGTTCCAGCGTATCGCACTTGTGTATCCTTTTTCAGACAAGTTCATGGCGCACAAACGAAAATAACATGATGCACTGACCAAAGCAATACGGTATGTAAATCATTTATAGAGCCTTTGATTATCGTGAATATCCATCCACATTGCAAAACCAATGGATTGAAAGGAGAAAAGCGAAAAAAGCACAAAAATCATGTAGACTCCCTGAGGAACTGGTGTGCCTCGAATAAAAAGGTTGGTGATAATGCGGCCGAAAAAATAAATATTCCATATCCCTAAAGCCAATCCGACAAAGTAAAAAAGAGAAAGCGGATGAAAATCTCTGACTAGATACTTCCAGAAAATCCTCTTGAAAAAACTTTTCAAAAGAAGCCAAGAAACTCTTGGTATCAGCCTTCCAATCTTCATCTTCGATTGTTCTCCAATCCTGTAGACCGGTTTTATCGGCACTTCTCGAATGGTACAGTAGGCCATGTTCAGCTTCACAAGAATGTCGTTGGGATAGCCATATGAGCGGTAAATATCATGGAGAGAGAGGCGGTCAAGAGCATTCAACGATATCGCAGTGTATCCGGTCTGCGTATCCGAAACGTCCCAATAACCGGAAGCGATCTTTGTCAACAAAGAGAGTATAGAATTCCCCAAAAATCGTATTTTGGGTATAATCAATCTTGAAGCAGGGTGAATCAAACGATTTCCTTTTACATAGTCGACCCCATTGTTGATGATTGGCGTTACTATACCCTGCAACTCCGACGGATCCATTTGCCCGTCTCCGTCCATTACCACCGCGCAATCTATTCTATGCTCTCTACACCACTTATATCCTGTCGCGACAGCTGCACCTGCTCCACTGTTCTCTTGATTGATTAATACAATGCGATCCGAATTGTTATCGTTGTAAATATCACTGACAGGATAAAATTGTTCTTCGAAATCCCGCATCTCCTTCAGAGCCTTCAACGCATAGTGATACGGGTTTTTTTCATCGATTTTTTCCTCGTTTATTTCGATAAGGATATTACTTTCACACCCTCTTGCTATATACTCGGCTACAACTAATGGAGTGGCATCCTTCGAACCGTCGTTTACGACAACAATTCGATCTACAAAGTTAGGCATCATATCCAGAACAAGACGAATTTGCGTCTCCTCGTTATATGCTTTTACAACAACGGCAACAGTTTTTTCATCGTACACAAATACCCCTCCAGAAAAATCTCTCCGATAAAACACTATCTTTTTATTTTTGCAATTTTTCGACGACATTATCACCGTTGCAGTTGCATCTAAAAATTAGCAGCATATAATCACTATCCAAGTTTTCAATATATTTTCCAGAAACATAAACAAAATAGTAAAAACAGGCATCATACTCTCACGAAAAAGTGATAAGAGAAACAAGCTAGGAGAATGTATTTATTTATGTATCGGCTATTAAGCTTTTCTAATATAGAACTTTTAATACATTATTTTTTCTGGTTGTATTATTCAGATTTCTTCAAAAAAAGAAATGAGCGTTGTGATCGATAGAGCGGCAATAAGCACCAAGATCAGAGCAGTATGGTTTAGTGATGATGTTTTATACCCTAGATGAAAGACAAGACTCTGGTTCTTCAGATCATCTTCCGTCGTGACAAGAGTACCATACCGCACCTCACTCGTGGTCCATGCCGTCACCGCGCTCCCAGGTTCGCTGTCGACTCCTTCGAGCAGCAGGAAAAGTTCTTTTGCATCAAAGACATCTTTCAACGTCACATTCTCAAAACAGATCCGGTGGTAGGCGTTGTCCTTTACCATGGCGGCATCGATCTCCCGCCTTTCGATTCTTCCGTCCAGGTCGATACCCAACATGATCGTTCCATGATTCTTCCGGTTATTGTAGTTCGCAAGCAGGATCTCGACGCAGAGTGGCTGGTTCGATCGTTCTTCATCGGGAGTTCGCTTCGCATCCAAATTGACATCCTGACGGAGACAAACATCCGCTACCAACTCCCCGACTGGAATGGAATCTTTATGTTCCAGATCAACCGGAAGGAAAGAGACCAATTTCGGATGATCAAGATGACCCAGACGGAAGACGAGACTGCGGTCCTTCAGATGATCTTCCGTCGCGGCGAGCGCACCATACCGCGCATCACTCGTGGTCCATGCCGTCACCGCGCTCCCGGGTTCGCTGTCGACTCCTTCGAGCAGCAGGAAAACATCTTCGGCATCATAGACATCCCTCAGCGTCACATTCACGAAACAAACTCGGTGGTAGGCGTTGTCTTTTACCATGGCGGCATCGATCTCCCGCCTCTCGATCCTTCCGTCCAGGTCGATGCCAAACATTATCGTTCCATGATTCTCCCGGTCATTGTAGTTCGCAAGAAGAATCTCGACGCAGAGAGGCATGTTCGACCGTTCTTCATCGGGAGTATGCCCCGTATCCAAATTGACATCATGACGGAGACGAACATCCGCTACCAACTCCCCGACAGGAAGGGAATCATTTTGTTCCAGATCTGCCGGAAAGAGGGAGACAAACTTCGGATGCTCTAGATGCCCCAAACGGAAGACGAGACTGCGGTCCTTCAGATGATCTTCCGTCGTGACAAGTGTACCATACCGCGACTCACTCGTGGTCCATGCCGTCACCGCGCTTCCGGGTCCGCTGTCGACTCCTTCGAGCAGCAGGAAAACATCTTCGGCATCATAGACATCCCTCAGCGTCACATTCTCAAAACAGATCCGGTGGTAGGCGTTGTCCTTTACCGTGGCGGCATCGATCTCCCGCCTCTCGATCCTTCCGTCCAGATCGACTCCCAACATGATCGTTCCATGATTCTCCCGGTCATTGTAGTTCGCAAGCAGTATCTCGACGCAGAGGGGCAGGTTCGACCGTTCTTCATCGAGTATTTGTCCGGTACTTGTGTAAACAATTTGACGCAGGCTTACCCCCGCAACCAACTCTCCTGTATTTGAAAAATCCTTACGCCCCAATACACCGGGGATAGAATAAAACACATCCCCAAAAAAGAATAGATACGCACAAAGAAGCAGAACAACCCCAACGGCTAGACAACAAAATTCAGAAATTCGTTTTAGATTCATACACATATTAATAACCACCCAGATAAAATGGGATCGCCTGCAGAACAAAAACTTCCAGTTCCATAACCGCCAATGCCACTACTAAGCCGCAGATAAGCCAAGCAGGAATTTTAAAACGCTTCACCACTATTGAAAGCGCAGCAATAAAAAATGGAATAATAGGATAAAAATAGCGTCCTTGAGTTGCCCGCAAGCGTCCATCTTTTAAGTAAATACCATACACTTCCCAAAGAAGAACTGTCGCAAAAATCATGCATAATAGCATTGAATACAATAAAAAGCGACTCAAAAGGTCTTTTTCGTATAATAAAGGTCCCGATGCCGATACCCCTGCAAAAACAAAAAAAACAACAAATAAATTCCTTATAATACTTGCAGGAAAAGAATTCATAAAAATCGCAAATGAAAAAAAAATCGCAATACTAAATGTTGAAATAAGCGCATATTTTCTAACAGGCTTTAAAAATAAGTAAATTTTAGAAAGAAGATTCTGATATTCCTGCTCCGCACTATTCTCAGTTTTGAAAGAGCGGCACATTAAAAATATTATAAAAAAAGCAATAAGAAGCATCATCATAAGCATCAATATCGAAAAAAAGGACCTTGGCACACCTCCAATCATAAACCATTTCAACACCCCTCTGCCTGTACCACCCCCCCCCAAGATACCATAAAATTGCAAAAAAAAATGCTCAAAAACAGGCAATTTGTTAATATATTCAAATAAAGTATCGTTTAAAGGCGTCTTTAATTGCCAAGACACGTGATTGCCTGCCGTATAAAATGGATTGGAGAAGTAAAAAACATTGCGCGCCATCCACATCACGGGCACAAGAAGAGATACAGAAAATACTCCGATCATATTTTTCAGCCAATACCTGACCGGACAGCGCATCTCCAGTCCGATAAAAAACAAGACAGGAGGAATAAGAACCCACGCCGTCATCTTTATTCCACCCGCCAGAGTCAGCCAAAAAGCGCTCAAATAAGCATCCTTTACATTCTGTTGTACGACGAAACGGGCAAAAAAGAGTGCTGTAAGAGCACAAAAAAGG
>Ga0334890_1001492_pt1 | contig 30904 bp, 20 predicted proteins | sample GraSluR1_MG_3_FD_207220 | JGI IMG/M metagenome (GOLD analysis project Ga0334890, IMG submission 207220) | Sludge microbial communities from methane-producing bioreactor in Wageningen University, Netherlands - Granular Sludge_31_08-R1 | ecosystem: Engineered > Bioreactor > Anaerobic >... | reverse complement strand
CTAAAACACCAAAAGAAGATCCGTAATTATTTTATCATTGGTTTTACATTAGTTCTTGTTTTACTTGCACTTGTTCTCTTCAACTTTATCCAAAAAAGAAAATCCAATCGTCTGCTATCGGCTCAGAAAAAGGAAATTGAAGAAAAGAACGAAGAGCTTACTCAACTGAATGAGGAAATTAGGGCACAGAACGATCACCTTGAAAAGATTTATGCAGAAATAACGGAACAAAAGGAACTTATTGAAAAATCGCACCATCAAATAACCGAGAGCATCAACTATGCAAAGCTTATTCAGAATGCCGTTTTACCCAACAAGGAAATCGTTTCGTTGCTCCTTCCTGAGCATTTCATTCTGTTTAAGCCCTGCGAGATTGTGAGCGGTGATTTCTATTTTATCACTCAGCTAAAGCAATACACACTGATTGCCGCAGCCGATTGCACCGGACATGGAGTGCCTGGAGCTTTTATGAGCATGTTGGGCATTGCTTTTCTCAACGAAATTGTTCGCCATAGCGAAATTAAAACTTCAGCTCAAGTTTTAACCGAACTACGCAATAAGATCAAACAATCACTTCAGCAAAGCGGCGAAAAAGGTGAACAGCGCGATGGAATGGATATCGCTTTTTGTGCAATAAACATAGATACACTGGAGATGAGCTTTGCCGGAGCCCATAATCCCTGCTGGATAGTTAGAGTCGATGAAACAAAAACCGAAAAAAAACAACTTATTATTATCGATGCCGACAAAACGCCAGTAGGAGTTTCTACAGTCGAAAAACCATTTACCGACTATAGGTTTCAACTTCAAAAAGGGGATACCCTTTACCTTTTCACCGATGGTTACCATACTCAATTTGGTGGCGAAAAGAAAGAGAAATATCAAATCAAACGGCTACAGACTAAACTTTTGCAAATTCAGGATAAAAGATTACCTGTGCAAAAGGAAATACTGGAAAGTGAGTTTTTTGCGTGGAAAGGCGATAATGTTCAAACCGACGATGTGCTTGTTATTGGAGTAAAATTAATTTAACATTTGCTATCAAATCGAAATTTCCATCCTGCAAAAAATGCGTTAAAAAATGCGAAGCAACAAAATTTACTGGCTGCGCCCATTTTCGTTTGTTTTTCAACTCCATAAAAAAATATGGAGTCAAGTAATAAGGCGCAATTTGCTTGTTTCCGAACCACAAGATTATGTCTTCACCCGTTTAAAAGACTTAACCCAAGGCAAGCAGAACCCAATTTCAAATCAGGAGAATTTGGAGTTTGACTTTAGGATTTGGTAATTTAACGAATAATTGGTTTTACTTAATCATTTTACAATGAAATCAGCAACTATATTTATTCCAATCTTATCTTTATGGTTATTTTTTTTTGTGCCAATAATTGCACAGGAACAGATTGAAATTGTTTTTCAACAGGGACATTCGGGTGGTAACCTTTTTCAGAATACCTTTGATGTGACATACGATGGCAAGTATATGCTATCAAAAACCGAAGATAATGTGGCAATTCTTTGGCATATATCATCTGGCAAGGAGTTAAGAACATTTTATGGTCATCAAGGTAGTTTGTATAGTGCTCGTTTCAGTTCCGATTACAAAACAGTACTCACCTCCTCATGGGATGAAACTATAAGACTGTGGGAAACAAGTACAGGAAAAGAGCTGAGAGTTGTTCCTTTTGATAAAGATTTTATGCCACATGAGGTGTGTTTTAATTTCGACAATTCAAAAATTATTACAATAGCTCAAAACAAGGATTATGACAATCGCTATAAAGGGGTGATTATAATTAATAGCCAAACTGGTGAGTCTGTTAGAAAAATTCTGAACCCTAAAAAAGACGTACGAAATATTAGTGCTAGCCCAATAAAAAACCAATTTCTACTATTTTATCAAGATGGCAATTCTGTTGAGATTTACGATATTGATTCTGGTAAAATTTTAGCAACCTTAAAACCTGGAGGTACAATTTATAGCGGAAGATATAGCAGCGATGGTTCTCGAATGATTTTTTGTAGCAAAGAGAAAATTTCTCTTTGGGACGCTTCAACCTTTAAAGAAATAAATAGTATAGCTATAACTGCTGACTATGCTGATATTAGCTACGATGGTAAATACATTATTGCTGCAAATAACGGGGAACAAGTAGTTTTTGCTTATGATGTCCAAACAAAGAGTCGTGTAAAATTTCAAGAGGGATTTTTAAGTCCATTGTGCTTTGTACCAAACACATACTCTTTTCTTGCCGATGAATTGTTGGCCGAAGCAACGGCCGTTGTTATTGATTTTAGAACAGAGAAACGCATTAAATCCTTTAAGGGAGAAAAGAATAGGTTCAGCGGGTTAAAGTATATTCCCGAGTTACCATTGTTTCATAGATTAGGCGTATTACCTCCTCAAAAGGATGCTCCTAAAGAAATTAAGGGCGAAGGTAATTATGAAATGCCAAATTCTGTCTTTTTAAAGAATTACCTTCTTCATCATATTAAAACCAATAGTCCCGCATCGAAACTCCATTTTGTACAATCCCATACAGGATTTGTTGAAATATTCGATACAACGGATAATAAGCTACTTGCAAGATTGGCTGTTGTAAAACCACAATTTCAACCATTTACTCAACCCGATTACATCGTAATAACGCCAGATAAATACTACTTCGCAACTCCAAAAATTTTTGAACGGGTAAATATGGTTAAGGGTATGGAGGTGTTAGGGTTTGAAAACTTCGACCATATCCTCAACCGCCCCGACATTGTGCTTCAGCGCCTTGGGTGCGACGATCAGAAGTTGATAAGCCTTTACCACAGCGCATATCTTAAAAGGATAAGAAGAATGAGGCTTTCGATTGAGAATCTCTCGAGTAATATGGTGCTACCTGAAGTAAAGGTTATTACCGATAACATACCTCTCGACACACGCAGCAAGTCCCTTACCCTCGAAGTTGAGGCAGTTGATGCCAGTAATAGCCTTACAAGGTTGAACGTTTTCGTGAATGACGTACCTATATACGGCACAAAGGGCTTCCCCATTAGTTCAAAACCAGGTGAAAAGGTGAAGCAAACAGTAACCTTCGAACTAAGTAATGGAAGGAATAAAATACAGGTATCAGCAGTAAATGCAAATGGAGTAGAGAGTCACAAGGAGACCCGAGAGGTTTACTACAATGGCGTACTAGGCTTAAGCAACCTTTACATAATTGCAATAGGTGTTAGCGAGTATGCCACCAGCGATTACAACCTTAAATACGCATCAAAGGATGCCTTGGATATTTCGAAGCTACTTGGCTCTCTACAAAAAAAGTCATGTGTTCTTCCCGACGATTCCCTTAGAAAGTTGCGTTGGCAGGATAAAATTTCTGCCGAAGATTGGTTTCAGCTGATTAATGTAAAAAACAAGTATTTCCCATCGGAAGAGGAATTAAGAACAGCTTTTGCTCAAAATCTAAACCCAAGCATCTTTAAAAGACTTGAAAAAACATTGATGGCTATGTCAATAAAGAGCGAATACGACAATGTTAATATTACAACTATTTTAAACAGAGATGCTGTAAGGGAAAAAATACTTGACCTTAAAAAGCAACTCTATTCAACCTCCCCCGATGATATGGTTGTTGTTTTCTTTGCAGGGCATGGGTTGCTCGACAACAATCTGGATTACTATTTAGCAACCTCCGATATTAATTTTGAGAGACCTGCCGACAGGGGATTGAAGTACGAAGAGTTGGAGGGTTTGCTCGACGGCATCCCTGCTCGTGCAAAAATTCTTATTGTCGATGCCTGCCACTCTGGTGAAGTTGATAAGGAGAGTTCCACCATTACCGAAGTGAAAACCGATGTGCAAAATGTTAACTACCGCGGTTTTAAAACCATTAAAACGGCAAAAAGCGGTTACTCGAGCGATGTGTCCGATGAGCTGCTCAAAAGCCTTTTTAACGACCTGCGTCGTGGTACTGGAACAATTGTAATTGCTGCTGCTGGGGGTGCCGAATTCGCATACGAGTCCTCACAGTATAGCAATGGGGTTTTCACCTTCTCACTCATTGAGGCCATAAAAACATTAAAAGCAGACTCCAATAAAAATGGGATGATAACCGTTTCCGAACTTCGCGATTACGTCTTTTCTCGCGTACAGGAGCTAACCCAAGGTATGCAAAACCCAACTTCAAGGCAGGAGAATCTGGAGTTTGACTTTAGGATTTGGTAGGGAGGTTTTTGGTTGATGGTTGAGCATTCGGCGTTGAATGTTCGATATTATTTGTTTGACTAAAACATATAGCAATGAAACTATTAGCTGCATTTTCTCTGACATCGGCTCTAATAGCTGCCTCTCCGGTAAGCCTCCTCAAAGCGCAGGAGAAGTATGAAATTGTAATTCAAAGCGGACACAGCACATCGAACTGGATGAGCCAATTCGATATCAGTTCAGATGGGCTGTATATGGTTAGCAGTAGCAGTGGGGATCCTGTTGCTAAACTTTGGCACATTCCAACAGGTAGAGAAATGAGGTCGTATGGAAAGAAGGGGGTTGGGATACACAGAGTTAAATTAAGCCCTAATCTTCAGTATGTTGCAGCATGCAGCTATGATGGAAGTATTAACGTATGGGAAACCGCAACAGGAAGACTCCTTATGACCATTGACACACAGGCTCGAAATGCTAAAGACCTAGCTTTTAGCCCCGATAACCAAAAGGTTGCTGTGGCTGTTGATTTATTTAATGATGATAGGACAAAGAATGGAGTAATCATTTACCAAATATCAACTGGCGCTGTTGTCAACTCATTTTTTTCTCATTCAAATAAGGTTTCTTCTGTGCAGTATAGTCCTTGTGGAGGAATGATTATCTCCTCGTCGTGGGATAACTCAGCAATAGTGTATGACGCTGTATCGGGTAAGATTAAGAAGAAAATAAGTATGCCTGACATTGTAAATATGGCCATATTCAGCAAAACTGGAAAGCAAATTGGGCTATGCACCTCAAAAGGACTAGTAAGGGTTATTGATGCATTAACATGGAAAACCGTAAGAGAATTTCAGCAGGAGAATGCAACATTCATTGAGTTTAGCCCCGATGGCAAAACCATTGCAGCATCGAACCAGAAATATATTCAACTTTACTTCTACAATATCGAAACAGGACAAACCACAAAGCATATCCCCTTGTACACTGGAAATATAAAGTTTTTGCCCGACAGAAAGAGCTTTGTAACTCCAATGAATGGCGGAAACGACTATGCTGCACTGTGGGATCTCTCTTCTTTTAAAATTTACAGGGTTTTTAAAGGTAGAACATATGAAGTTAAAGACTTTTCTTTTATTTACGACTACCCCCTAATCCAAAAAATTGGTTATAAGCCTGTTCCAAAAAAGGTTCAGCAAGCTCCCTTTGTCCCCGATAGAATTGTTGATTCTAAACCTAAAGAAATTTCTTTTGCTCCTGAAAACCCAAAACTAATCAGCGATAAAAAGGTTTTCTTCTCCCTCGATTCGGCCTACAAAGCAACAGCAAGTCACCCCGACTACTACGATAACCCTGTTATTCAAATATCTGACAAAACAGGAAAGAGTATTAGCGAAATTGACCTGAGAGGGTATGGCTATGAGGCTAGAATATTTGACTTTACTCCCGACAACAGGTTTGTTCTGATTGGCGATAGATCGGGGTATGTAAAACTATTCTCAACAGCGAATGGTAAGGAATTAGCTACTATTGTAGGTTTGCCCAATAATGAATATGCTATTGTACTACCAAATGGCTATTACTATGCAACACCTAAAATCCACGCTAGGGTTAGTATGGTTAAAGGGATGGAGGTTTTTGGTTTAGAAAACTTTGACCTGAAATACAATCGCCCCGATATTGTTCTCGAGCATTTAGGATGTACTGACTTCAACCTTACTAAACAATATCTGGCTGCATGGCAAAAGAGAATTCAGAAGATGGGTCTGAAGGATGTTTCTATGGTTGAGGGGGCAGCCCTTCCTCGAATAGAGATCCAAAACTTACCCCACATTTCAACGAGCAAATCTTTAAAGATTGATTTGCAAGCAAATGATGACCAATTTAAGCTCATACGATGCAACCTTTATGTTAACGAGGTACCAGTATGGGGCAGTATGGGGATGGAGTTGAATGTGGATAAAGGACAGCCCTTTGTTACTTCTATGAATATTGAACTCTCCAACGGAGTTAATAGAATACAAGCTTCGGTTGTAAACGAGTTAGGTATAGAGAGTTTCAGAGAAATTCGGGAGGTTTTCTACAACGGGCATCAAGTAGTTCCTGACCTATACGTTATTTCTGTTGGGGTGTCGGAGTTCTTGGAAAATGAATTCAACCTAAAATACGCAGCCAAGGATGCCCACGACGTACTAAACCTTTTTACGAATGAAATGGGCGACCATATAGTGCTAACCCTTGATTCATTAAGGGCACTTGAGTACAGCAAGAGAATTCCCAACAACGTGTATCGTAGCATTTCTCCTGATCGGTTCTACAAAACCGAAGCCGATTTCTTTAGTACTATTAAAAGTGAAATTGGTGAGGTTGGGCTGAATGACTATGGCGATGTGCTAAGAAACGCTTCTTATTCTTTAAAGTACAAAAACAAATTTTCAATTCGCATTACAAATGCCGATGCCACTAGAGAAAAAATACTGGAGGTAAAGAACATGCTTCAAAAAACTAAACCCGACGATGTTGTAATCTTCTTTGTAGCATCGCACGGTTTGGTTGATAGCAACTTGGATTACTATATTGCTACACACGACGTCGATTTTTCGAATCCACGACAAAGAGGTTTGAAATTTGATGACTTAGAGGCGATTCTAGATTCTATACCATCGCGAAAAAAGGTACTGATACTTGACGCTTGCCATTCGGGCGAGATTGATAAAGAGGAGTTCTCCTTTGCTTCAAATCAATTTGAAGGAGGACAAGTTATTACAAGAGGTTTTAAATCAGTAAGTCAAGGCGTTCACGTTAGTACGCACAACTCGTTCGAGATTATGAAGTTTCTTTTCAACGATTTCAGGCGAGGTTCTGGAACCATAATAGTAGCAGCATCGGGAGGTGCAGAATTTGCTTTTGAATCCGATAGCTATAAGAATGGTGTTTTTACTTACGCTATTTCTGAAGGTTTGTCTATTTACCTCGATAAAATGTTTTCAGTATCAAAACACATTAAAGCCGATAGGAATGACGACAAAATGGTTACCGTTTCAGAGCTATTCGAATATGTGTTCAGCCGAGTACACGAGCTAACTCAGGGTATGCAGAACCCAACTTCAAGGCAAGAGAATCTGGAGTTTGATTTTAGGGTGTGGTAGGTGCTGCGAAATGATTTTTTTGATGTCTTTTACAAAAAAAAATATTAATTTGTTATCCCATTCATTAAACAATAATTGTGACCTTAAAAAGAAATATTCACTGAGAAAAACATGCATACAATCTATTATAATTTAAAACTGAATATATAAATCAGCAAGAACATCAAGAAAATGGAATAACTTTCGATATGATTCTACGCCTTCTAAATGTTCTTTTTATTTTGATCTGCTGCTACGCAGCATGCTCAACGCCCATTGACTCACTTAAAGATCATCTTAAAATTTTTACCCTCGAAAGGCAATTCAAAGAAATAGCAGATCTTCCCTTTGATTTTGTTGTTAACAACAGCCATAATATTATTCCATTTCTCCACGATTACGAATCGCTTGCTTTAAAGAATAGGGAACACAAATCGCTTGCAAAAATATACATCAACCTAAGTCTTGCATACTATTACCGGGGTAAGTACGACGAAAACCTAAAATACGGACTCAAAGCCATAAACCTTTACGATAGTTTAGGAGATAGAAAGAATTTGGGAAATATGTACGGAGAACTTGGTTACCAGATGAAACGCAGGGATTTACTCAAAGCATTTGAGTTGATGAGAAGGGGAAAGAAGATTCTTGAAGATTTGAACGAAATCGACCCATTATCAAGCGTGTATAACAACTACGGCGTGCTCCATGAGATGAGCAACCAACTCGATAGTGCCATATATTTCTACCGCAAATCTTTAATTCTAAAAAGATTGCTTAATGATAGTTTGGGCATTCCCTACAGTCTTAACAACATTGCAGCAGTAAAACAAATGCAGCAGCAATACGATTCTGCTCTTTTCTACCTGTACGAATCAACAAAAATTCGGAAGATCAAAAAAGATATTATCGGACTTGCCGAGAACTTTCAGCAGTACGGACAAATTTACGCTGCAAAAGGAAATTTCAGTAAATCGAACGAATACTTCCAAATGTCATTGCAGCTTGCACTAAAGCTTGGATACTTACTATTAGCCCAAAATCTTTACAAAGATTTATCGAAGCTGTACGAAGAAAAGGGCGAGTACATCAAAGCGTTGAGTTACCATAAGCTGCATAAGCGTTTTCAAGATAGCATAATCAACATTGAAACCAACCGCACAATAGCCGATTTACAAATTCGTTTCGAGACCGAGGAAAAGGAAAAAGAACTGCTTGCAGAGAGGGCAGGAAAAGCACAGGCACAGCTAACCGCCAGCAATCGCCAGAAATGGATTTGGGGAATCACTCTGGTTAGCTTAATCCTGGTGCTTTCCATCCTGTTTGCCATGCAACGCAGTAAGCGGAAGGTGCAGGAAAAAGGGTTAGCAGCCATTATCAACGCGCAGGAAGAGGAACGTATTCGCGTGGCGAAAGAACTGCACGATGGTGTTGGCCAGCAGATTAGCGCAGTATCGCTAAACTTTCAGGCTTTAACAAAAAAGGTTGGTGCAATTACTCTGGAACTGAACCCTGATTTTGAAAAAATCAAAAGGATGATCCACGATACAGGAACGGATATCCGCACCGTTTCGCATCAGATGATGCCCAAAGCACTTACCGCCTTTGGCTTGGTTGATGCGCTGGATGATATGATTGACAAAAACTTTACCGGGGTTGGAATCGAGTGCAGGTTTGAGCACCAAAACATGGAGGAACGACTACCGCAAACCGTGGAGATTGGTCTTTTCAGGATTGCACAGGAGCTGGTTAACAATATCATTAAGCACGCCAATGCAACAAAAGTGGAGATTAAGCTCCTTAAGGATGTGGATATTTGTACGTTAACCATTAGCGATAATGGTAAGGGCTTTGAATCTGCGAAATCCGATGGGATTGGTATGCTAAGCATAAGTAGCAGGGTAAACGCCCTGAAAGGTGAATTCCACATTGAATCGGAGACGGGAAAGGGAACAAGGGCTGTTGTTAGGGTGAAGAACCATTAAAAAGAATCACCTCTGAACGAGGATTTTAATTGTCCACGAATTCCATTCGTGGTTTAAAAGCCTGAAAGGCTTTAATTTGAAAAACCACGGTTCGGCTTAGGCTCCAGCCTAAGTCGGACTATTTCATCAGGCTGAGCCTGCATCAATAAAATGGCTGAGGCAGAACCTCAGCCAAAAGAAGGTTTATATACATCTACGAAACATCAGTAAATTAAAATATTGATAACCAATTTCTGGGCTTTACTTCTACAAGCAACCTGCCCATGGAAATATTAAGAGGATTATTCATAAACAAAATTTAAGCAGTTTCTATTTTTTTTCGTATCGTAGTGAAAAAAATGTAAAATTCAATGTCCTGAAATTGCCATAGGGCAGAATGTAAAACTTCCAATTTTGAAAAGATGAAGGGATTATTTCTCCCTTTTACATTTTACATTTTGAATTTTACATTTTACATTTGTTTTCTCAGTTCTTACAAAATGTTACCCAACGAAAAATATTCCATCATTCTTGCCGATGACCACGAGATCATGCTCAATGGCCTTTCGGCCATTATCAACGCCGAGCCAAACCTACAAGTTATTGATGTGGCTCACAACGGGAGCGAATTGATTGAAATATACGAGCAACTCCATCCCGATCTCTGCATAGTGGATTTGGATATGCCTGTGATTAACGGATTACAGGCATCAGAAATGCTAATCAGGAAATACAAGGATATTAAAATTATCATCCTCACAATGCACAAGGAGAAAAGCATCCTAAAACGGGTAAAGACGATGGGAATTAAGGGTTACGTGCTGAAAACCTGCGATAGCGATGAGCTGCTTTTCGCCCTGAAAAAGGTGCTAAAGGGCAAAACCTACTTCTCCGAAGAAGTTTTTAATGCAGACTTTATTGCTCATGAAACCGAAACCTCCTATATGTCCAAAATTTCTCAGCTGACAAAGCGGGAACTCGAAATTATAAAGCTCTTGTGCGAGGGTATGAGCAACAGCAAAATTGCCGAAAAGCTATTCCTTAGCCCTAGCACTATAGACAATCACCGCACCAACATTATGCGCAAGCTGGATGTGCACAATATTGTGGAACTGACCCGATTTTGCCTAATCAACAAACTGGTATAGTTACGCTTACAATAATTTCACAAATACATTTATTTTTTACCAGGGTAATCACCCCATAAAAATCCACCGATCACCCCATTGCTTCAAGACCCCTACTCGCACCATCTTTGCAGTACAACAGTGTAAAACTATTTACTAACCTAAACTTTACTGCAATGAAAACACTATTGATTACAGCAGCATTAGCCTGCACATTTACATTTGGAGCAATAGCCCAAAAAACCTTTTCGGAACTGAATGCCCTTGACGACAAGAAGTTTGATAAAAATGTAAGGGAATGGACTATTCGTAAACCCGATTTAAAGGGGGGATCGGGACTTTTCCCCGATCTGGCAAGAACACCTATAAAAAAGGTTGCACTGGTTTCTTTTACCGTTTACTCACCCGATCCCATTGGAAAAACAACAACAAGTAAGGCTCTGAACGAGGAGGGTTTGAACCATTTTGTGACAAAGATGTATGAGTCGAACCTTCCCGTTTTGCAGCAGGAGTTCTCGGATGCAGGCATCGAGCTGCTAACCATTGAGAATATGACCGATGAGCAAAAGAATGTCCTATCTGACTTTGCCTCAACTAAATGGATGGAACGTGTATCAAAGAGCGAAAAAACCGAATATAAATCCAACTTTCTGGGCTATGAGGAAACTGGTCGCAAAACAGGGGTTGCAATGCAGGGATACCGGAACTGGCGATTAGGTTTCGCCGAGTTTAGCATGGTTTGGCTCAGCGAACCCATGTACGATTTGGCCAAGGCGCTGGGAGTTGATGCCGTGGTTTACGTAAACCACAGGTTATCAATGGACGGAAAACTTTTTGCAAATCAAACCATAATATCCATAACAGGTTGCGAAAACTCAGTAACTGGCGGACAAAAGAAGACGCTTACTGCAAGAGGATTACCCGTTATACAAATTGGTATCGACTACCCAAAACCCATTCAAATTGCGACTTTCAAGAAAAAGGATATCGAAAGTGAGGACTACGAAGGATTTGACCAATTTGTTAGTCGTTTAACTAAGAAAATCCTATCCAGCTTAAATGCTAGAACTGAGGAGATGAAGGCCGGCAAATACTAGAATTTGTTGCATTTCAATGGGGATTGTCTCAGGTAGGGAATCAATCCCCATTAAAACTTTAACAAACAATTAATAATCCTGAAACTCGTACCGCTATGAAACGCATATTTTCAACAACACTCCTCATCCTATTAACAAGTGGTGCCTTCTGCCAGTTTCTTGATACCGGATGGACCATAGGGATCCAGTCCGGTTCAAACACAATAAATCCCTCATTTAGAGAAACAAACTACAAGGATAAGTTTAACTTCACCCATATGGATGTACGGTATTTAAATGCATCCAAGAATTCTTTCAAGATGGTCGATGCATCAAGCATTCCTGATCTTCTGATTGTGCTAGGGATGGCTCTCGCCAAGAAGGAGGGTGATTTTGAATTAACGGGTAAATTGAAAAAAATTCAGGACTACGCGGGATCCAGCTACTCGGGGTATGGCTCTGATTTTTCATTTATCCAAACCACCTGGACCTGGGGTGTTAATGGTACATATGCTGGCGTGGATTTTGATTTGGGCTCAATTGGTGTAACAAAGGTTAAGAACAGTGGAGGGGGAGATGTACTGGTGGATAAAGATCCCAACGGTGATGCTTTTATTGGGGTTGGTGGTGCTGCAGGCATTGCAAACGAAAGGCTGCGAGCATTGCTTAGGGTTGATAGACTTTGGCTGGGCCGATATCAGAGCCAGAAAGGAATAGCCATTATAATTGACGGTGACTTTGCCCTAACCAACTTCCTTTACCTGGGAGCCTACTACAAATATCGTCGTTTCAACGAAGGCGATGAGGGTATAACCAAATTCTCGCAGAATACCTTTGGCTTGAAAACTGGCTTCTGGATATCCAGATAGGGACACCCCAAAAACTATGTCTGCCAACAGGGACATATTATGTTAAACATACAAAGGGCAGGGAGCGAATCTTATCTTGCAGGTTGAAGTTGCATCGTAAAGCTAAACCCAAAATTGGATTTACCGAACGATGAGGGTAAATAGCACTGTTGGCATTGTTTACTTCTTCACTCTCTTCTGTACATTCAGGTTTTGCACCTGCCCTTCATTACTACAATACAACCTTGTCTAAAATCTCAAATACTTCATTTAATTTGAAGAGAAATCAGGTGAAATTTAAAACCTACCAACCATAATTTTCATTGACATCAATACTGAAGAAAACTTAAAAAAATTCCTTTTTCTATCACCCTATAAATTCAATGTCATGCAAATCAAGCGAATAATAGCAATTGTCCTGTTCCTGATAATTATAAAGGTTTATGGTCAGCAACCCGAAATTGTAGTACAAACTGGGCATATCGAAAAAATAAATTCTATAGATGTTAGCAATGATGGAAAAAGAATAATAACTGGCAGCTCTGACCGAACGGCTAAGCTATGGGATATTGAGACTGGAAAAGAGATGAAAACATTTTCAGGGCATACCAGCGATGTTTATGCAGTGGCCTTTTCACCCGATAACAAGATGGTTATTACCTGCAGTTCCGATAAAACAGCGGTGCTATGGGATATTGAATCGTGCGAAAAAGTAAGAACTTTTATCGGTCATACAAGCGATATCCGCACGCTTGATTATAGTCCCGATGGGAAATCTTTTATTACCGGCAGTTTCGATAAAACGGTTCGTTTGTGGGATATTGAAACTGGAAACACCATACGTGTATTTAAGCATCAGGGAAACGATTGCCGTATTACTTCCGTTTCGTTTAGCCCCGATGGTAAAAAAATTGTTTCAGGAAACAGCCTTGGAGTTGTCAAGCTATGGGATACTGAAACAGGAAAGGACCTAAAAACTTTTGCTGGTCACAACAATTGGGTTTGGTGCGTTGCAATTAACCCAAATGCCAACCTGATAGCCTCTGGGAGTGATGATAAGAGTTTAGTTCTGTGGAATGTTGATGATGAAAACGATAAGGTAATTATTAGCGAAAAAATTTACAAATTTAAGTCGGTTACATTCAGCCCCGATGGTAAAGCTATAGCTGGTGGTACTTGGAATGGCGATATTGCCATTTACGATCTGAAAGGGAAAGTGCAAAAAATCCTCAAAGGACATTCCTCGTCAGTAATTTCGTTGATATATATTTCCAATGGGAAAGTTTTAGTATCTGCCAGCAACGATAAATCCATAAGATTATGGGATGTAGATAGCGGACAAGAAATAAAAACTATAAAAGGTTTGGCAAGCCAGGTAAATTCTGTTTCGGTTTGCCATAATGATAAGCTGATTGCCACCGGTAATAGCGACAAAAAAATAAAACTTTGGGATCTTGAGCGTGGAAAAGTTACTAAATCCATGAGCGGACATACCTATTTTGTTAATTCGGTTTCATTTAGCCCCGATGGCAAAACTCTTGTTTCCGGAACCTGGGACGAAACGGTTAAGCTATGGAACGTGGAAAATGGGAAAGAAATCAGAACTCTTCTTGGGCACGATGACTTTGTTAGCTCCGTGGCATTTAGCCCCGATGGGAGAAAAGTAATTTCGGGCAGTAACGATGAAAAAATTTTGCAATGGAATGCTGAAGATGGAAAGCTCATTAGCACCCTCGATGAGCATTTAAAAGCGGTATCAACGGTTGCCTATAGCCCTGATGGTAATAGGATAGCATCAGGCAGTTTTGACCATACAGTTATGATATGGGATGCTCAAAGTGCAGCATTGTTAAAAACCTTTAGTGGGCATTCCAACCCTGTACTTGCCGTTGCAATTAGCCCAGATGGGAAAAAAGTTATATCGGGGAGCTGGGATAAAACCATAAAAGTTTGGGACATAAACAGCGGAAAAGAATTAAGAACACTTTCTGGCCACAAATCCTACGTTTACTCGGTTTCAGTTAGCCCCGACAGCAAATTGATCGCATCAGGAAGCTCCGATAATACCATTAGGCTTTGGGATATTTCAACTGGGAAAGAACTAAAGGTGTTAGCTGGCCATACCAATGCGATTAGCAATGCGGTTTTCACATCAAATGGAAAATGTTTAGTATCGGGGGGTTACGATGGAAAATTGATTATTTGGGATGTTGACAAAGGCCAAGAGGTAGCCTCGTTAATCTCAGTTGACGATAACGACTACCTGATCACTACCCCTGATAAGTATTATACCGCTTCGAAAGCAGCCTCCAATGGCGTAGCTTTTCTTTTGGGCGACAAGGTATTTCCTTTTGAGCAGTTCGACCTAAAGCTTAATCGCCCTGACATTGTAATCCAACGCCTTGGCTTGGCCGATGAGAATCTGATTACTGCGTATAGAAACGCCTACCTCAAGCGTCTCAAGAAGATGAATTTTACCGAAGATATGCTGAGCGACGATTTTCATCTTCCTGAATTAACCTTATCCACTCAAAATATTCCCATCTCAACGTCAAATAAGAGCTTAACGATTTCTGTTAACGCCAAAGATTCTAAATATCTACTTGATAGATTGAATGTTTATGTAAACGATGTGCCCATTTATGGGACTAATGGTATTGACTTAAGGGGCAAAAAAATATCCGAAATTAAGCAGAACATAACCCTTCAGCTAATGAATGGCAATAACAAGGTGCAGGTATCTGTGCTTAACAGCAAAGGGGCTGAGTCGTTAAAACAAACCTTCAATATTAAATTAACAGGGCCAGAAGTCAAACCCGAATTGCATATTGTTTCAATTGGAGTATCAGAATTTAAAGATGAAAGCTATAATCTTACCTATGCTTCAAAAGATGCCAACGATATTGCAACCAGCTATAAGCAGAGTGGTATTTTCTCTAATGTTGTAGTTCATCCTTTTTATAACGCCAATGCCACCAGGGAGAACATCCTGAAGGTAAAGGAAATGCTTATGAAAACTAAGGTCGATGATTTTGTGCTGCTATTCGTTGCTTCACACGGCCTTCTCGATAATAATCTCGATTACTTTATAGCCACTCACGATATGGATTTCAGCAACCCATCAGCAAAGGGTTTGCCCTATGATGAAGTGGAGAACCTGCTCGATGGAATTCCTGCGCTAAGAAAGTTAATCCTTATCGATGCCTGCCACTCTGGTGAGGTGGATAAGGATGATGCAATCCTTGCTGATGCCAAAGTTCAGGGAGGAACAGTTTCTGCCCGAGGATTTAAAACCGTGAAGAGGAAGGAGGATCAACTGGGAATTGAGAACTCCTTTGAACTGATGCAGGAACTCTTCGCTGATCTCCGTCGTGGTACAGGTGCCATGGTAATTTCTTCTGCCGGCGGCGCCGAGTTCGCCTTCGAGAGCAGCGAGTGGAAGAATGGCGTATTTACCTATTCTATACTTGAAGGAATCCGAACTGGCAAAGTTGATACCAATAAGGATGGCGAAATAGTGGTTTCCGAGCTTCGCAACTATGTTTTTGCACGAGTAAAGGAGCTAACGCAGGGCAAGCAAAACCCCACATCACGTCAAGAGAATTTAGAGTTTGATTTTAGGGTATGGTAGGTGCTACGAAATGAAATTTTACTTACCTTTTGACCAAGAAAATTGTTATCTCATTTAATAAACTATTGGTATGATTTTAAAAAGAACTATTGCAGCCGTAGTCCTGACAGCAACAGTGTCAATATACAGCAATGCCCAACCCCCCGAATGGGCTGATGTAAAGATCCGTTCAATACGCTATAACGATTCTGAATACCTTGTTGGCTTTGCCTCGGAGCCCAACTCGCAGAAGGAAAATCCTGCTGCTCTGTTAGCCCGCCTCGAAAGCTATGCTAAGGGGCAGCTAATTGAATACATTCAGGTTACCGTACGTAGCGAGACCGAGTTGCGGGTTACCGAATCGGACAGCAAGCACCAGCAGAGCTACATGAGCATGAACTCTAGCTCTTCGAACCTTAGCCTTACCGGGTTAAAGGTTGAAAAAGCCTACGACGAGAAGGGAAAGACAGGATATGCTATGGCTTATGCCAGAAGGAGCGAGCTGCTTGGCTACTACAAAAAACTGATTAAGAGCAACCTTGTAGATGCTGAGGTAAAGGTTAAATCGGCCCAGGAAGCCATGAAATCCAATAACGGAGAGCAGGCGCTTAAGCTTGCCCTCGAGGCAATTTCAATTATCCCAGCCATAGAGCAAGCGCAGAGCGTTGTTTTTGCGCTGAGAAAGGGTTCTGTAACCGATGAGGATACCCAGATGTTGCGTCTGGCAGGCAACAAGGGCAACATAGAGGATCTGATGCGGCAGGTTCAGCGAAGTAGCGGTAACACCATCGATGATATCAGCTATTTCTTGACTAGGGGTCTATTTCTGCAAACAGGCAAACTCAACACACCTATATCCCTATCGAATTTCACCTATCAGGACACAAAGATTGGTAGCGAGCTCTCCAACAGGCTTAACCAATCGCTTAGCTCCAAACTGGTTGAGAATGGGTACCAGGTAACCGCATCGGGGGTAAAGGCTGAAGGCTTGGTGCTTACCGGAACATACTGGAAGGAGCCATCGGATTTAAAACTTTTTGCCACCCTCAAAAAAACCGACGGAACGCTGGTGGCTTCTGCCGAAGCATACCTTCCTCTCAGCTGGGCTGAGGGTAGCGGGGTGAAGTACCTACCCGAGAACTTCGAAGAGGCCTACTCGCGCATGCGGGTTTTTAACAAGGATGAGGTGGTTAAGGGTGACCTTAACGTTGAAATATGGACCAATAAGGGGGACGAAAACCTGGTTTATACCGAGGGTGAAAGGCTGAAATTTTTTGTAAGAGTCAACAAGGAGTGCTACATCAGGATGATATACTATTTGGCTGATAATCAATCGGTACTACTTATGGACAACTACTATGTGGCTGCCCACATGGCCAACAAGGTAATTGAACTGCCCGATGAGTTTGAATGCGCAGAGCCCTTTGGGGTGGAAACCCTGCAAGTGAATGCCCAAACCCAACCATTTAGCCCGTTAAGAACTCGCTCCATGTATGGCTACCAGTTTATCGATGAATCATTCGATGATATCATTTTAGGTACAAGGGGGTTTAAAAAGGTTGATGATAAACCGATGGACAAGGCTGAGAAACGGATTGTATTTACCACCATGCCCAGATGATATGCTATTCCGAAAAGAGAAGGAGAAGCAATCCCTTTACCCATTTTAGAAAATTGCTTCTCCCTCTCACCGCTTAGTGCGTTCATCTGCCTTTCAATCATTCTCCCCCTGGAAAACAGAGGGATTGCTAATGTTACAGGGCATCTGTACGGATCCTACGCTTCGTATACTACCTGATCCACTTTTTGTGCTACAATCTCAGTGATATAACGATCCTTGCCCTCCTTATCGGTGTATTTGCGGGTGTTCAACTTGCCGGTAACGGCAACCAGGGTTCCCTTTTTCAGGAAGTCATAATTGTCGTCCTTGCCATTCTTCCACAGGGAAATGTTGTGCCATGTAGTGTTATCCACCCACTCGCCTTTGGTGTTCTTGTAGCTCTCGCTTGTGGCCACGCTAAAGGTGATAAGCGTACGTCCGCTCTCGAAGTTCTTCTCCTCTGCATCGCGTCCAAGGAATCCCTTAATCTCTACTCTGTTTACTGTTGCTTCCATCGTTGTAAGTTTTAAAATGGTTAAACATGAATTTGATGATGCAAAGTAACGATGTCTTCAGAGGCTGATTCGGTTATTAAATGGGTATAGTCGTTTAACATTCGTTTGTTGTCGTTTGAAATTATTTTTATCTTTGTTTTTCAGAAACTACCTAATTTTTAAAGGATGGACGAAAATTCAACCCGCACCTGCCCCGAATGTGGCGATAAGATCATTGGGAGAGTGGATAAAAAGTTCTGCTCCGACCAATGCCGTAACACATACAACAACCGCCTTAACAGCGATGCCAGCAATCTGGTCAGGAATATCAACAACATCCTAAGGAAAAACCGCAGGGTGCTACAGGAGCTGAATAAACAATCGGGCAAAACCATGGTAAGTAAGGATACTCTTCTAACCAACGGTTTCAATTTCTCGTACCATACCCACACCTACACCACCAAGAAGGGCTCTGTTTACGTTTTTTGCTACGAGCAGGGCTACCTTTTTCTGGAAGACAAAAACCTTTACTTGTTAGTAACCCCAAAGGATGAAGAGAATTAGAACTTTTTTTCTCCTTGATCAAGAGAACTTAACACAACAAGCCCCCTCACACAGTCTGTTGCCTGCGACACCTCTTCACATTTATTGTTCTGCGTTTTTTCAACTCAAATGTTGCGGGTATGATGCTTTACAAATTCACATATCTCCTGAAAAGCTTTCGTGGCTTCAGGGAAAAGGGGCGTTAAAAGAGGAAATGCATGAATCATTTTATCCCATTTGCGTAATGTAACGTCAACACCAAACTCTTTGGCTATCCTGGCAACATTTACACAATCGTCAAAATGAATCTCGTGTGTTCCAACACATATATACAGTGGCGGGAGGCCTTCATAATTTCCAAACTGCGGAGACAGTAATGGATTTATCGGGTCATTACCTGATATGTAAAGTTGAGTCCATACGGTCCATGATCCCATGGGTGCAACATCATTTTTTGCATTATAGCTAAACGAACCGGCATTACAGCGTAAATCGGTAACCGGAGAAATTGAAAAAGCAGCCCTGGGGAGTGCAATATTATTCTCCTTAAGGGCTAAAAGTAAGGACAATGTTAAAGTAGCTCCTGCAGATTCTCCCCCTACAACTATATTTTTTTCTTCATAGCCCTGTTTTAACAACCATTTATAAACCATAACACAATCGTTAAGGGGAACAGGAAATGGATATTCAGGAGCTAACCTGTAATCAAAAACCAAAGATTTTAGCTGGCATTCTCTGGCAAATTTCGCAACATGCATACGATGCGTTAGGCAAGAACCAGAAATAAATCCACCGCCATGTATGTATAATAATACCTTATCCTTTAGTTGATTTTGTGGAACTATCCATTCGGCATTTATCCCATCTACTGAGACTATTTCCGTTGAAATATCTTTGGGCAACTTAACTCTGGCGGACGCTTTGTCAATGCTTTCCCGAAATTCATCCAAGGAAAAACTCTCATCAACTACTTCGGGTTTTAGCTTCAATTTGAACAGATGCCTGTTCTTAATCATTCCAATTACAATTTTACTTCGTAAACTTTGCATTACCTTTCATTTTAAAATACGATATTATCCTTTGTTTTATTAACAAACAAGGAAACTTATATAAGTTATTACATACACTAATTACTCCTATACCGTTTAAAAACGATATTGTAAACAGCCTTGAAGAAGTATTTAAAATCAGTCCAGAAAGGGTGTTTAAAGTAGGCATCGAGATACTTATGCTCCGAGGCCATTATCTCATCGAGGGTGTTGGGTTTATCAACGTAAAATGGAGGTATTAATCCTGGTCGGGTTTTAATCCTTTTCTCCTGAAGATCCTGTGAGTATAGGCTAAAGTACTGCTTGCTCAGGGGTCGTACCCCCACAAGCTTCAGGTCGCCTTTTAGCAGGTTGATCAGCATGGGCAGCTCATCAATCCAAAGCCTTCTCATGAGATGCCCAAGAGTCGAAACCCTGAAATCGTCCTTAAACTTTCCGCCCTCGTCGAGCTTGTGCTTTTGGTAAACATACTCTTGCAGATACTCTGCATAGGGGTGCATGGTTCGCATTTTGTAAACCTTGATTTCCTTTCCGCCCTTCCCTATTCGTCTTAATTTAACCAAGGGCCCATAGGTAGCCTCCAAATCGTATGCAGGTTGCTTAACCTTTCGACTAATTACGTAGAGATGGTTCTCTATGAACTGCTCATCCAACACCTCAAATCCACAGGAGTAAAGCCTTCCCAAAACCTCGGCACGGGTAATAACCCGATTTTGCCCTCGGGTTAAAAAAAAGTAAATCCCTTTTGTAAGTGAAAATTTGGGGAAAACTCGCTTGATTATGTAATCAATTGTGTACGCTATGTAATTGATCCCCGGAGGGAATTTTTTTAGGATTCGTGCCTTTCTATGGTTCTTTGTTTCTGCCAAACAAACAAAAATCCCGCCCTTGGGTAACTTAGCGTTAACCGACTCAAAGAACTTGTTAATCCAACGAATATCGTTTACCCTTTTGATATTGGCAATGGTATGGAAAAAATTTGATGGCTGATTGTCGATATTAAACTTGGTGGTTGTGGATACTATCAGGGTCGACTCCAGCGAAAGGTTTAGGTTTGTATTGAAGTACCTGTAAACATTTTCACCCAACTCCTCGTAAATAGCCTGCTTAACTGCTTTTCTTCGAGCCTCGCTAATAGTTCTTTCGCTGTCAACCTTAAACTGTAACTCCTCAATTGGCTTTGGCTTTTTTACCCTGATTCGCTCATCGGGTAATGTCATGCTCTGCTTAACCAAATACCATGAACCAAAAACAACAAACTCCAAAATGGTGGCAAAGCCAATGGTGCCAAATACAATTACGCGGGAGAAACGGTAAAAATACAAAAGGAACATTAGCATTGTGGCAATAGCCAATGCAATTAGATTGCTGATAATAATTTTCTTTACCTGAGGCAGAAACTCTTTTCCTTCCGTTGAATACTTTCCAAAACTTAATGAGACGACAACCCATATGGCACAGAAAACCATAAATGAATTCTTATAATTCTCAAGGTAATTATCTAATGGTCCGGTTTTAAACCAATTGCTAATGCAGAATGCTGCGAATAGCAGCAAAAGATCAGTTAAAATAAGTATTACCCTTCTGCTCATCCGGTATTGATGAAAAGTTACGCTAAGTTATGCTTTTGTTTTAAGCTTTTCAAAAAAATCAGGGCTTAATGAAATATTTGTTGGTAGTGTGTTATGCAACTGGAAAGAAAGAAACATTTACAGAAACCCAGTGATCGGATTGGGAATCCTTCAATCTTTCAACGGTAAGATTTTTTAAATCCTTTTGTGAGGAAAAATCTAAAATCTTTTGTTGGCTTAAATAAATGGCTAAGTACTCCTGCTCAGTTTGACCTGGAGTAGGAACAAGAAGTGCTCTTCTTCCCAATGCCATTAAATCCATTATTGTGCTGTATCCTGAACGACAGATAATATACTTTGTCGAAAGTATTGCTTCAGCCATTTCGTCATCTGGTAAATGGGGTATAAGAGTTGCCATTCCTCGAACAACTTTCGAGCTGTTTTGAGGCAATCCTTGTATGACAAGAGTTTTGAGGTTTAAACGGTTGGCAAGGTCAACCAACTCCCTTTCAAATATATCCCTGTGAGGGGGAGGGCCGGAAACAATGGCTACCAAGTCCCATTTTGGCTTAACTTTTTTAACCTTTTCGAATTCGGAAAATCTTGAGAGGAGTCCAATAAATTGCACATTCGTAGGTGGGTGTTTTGTTTGCGATAGTTCGCCCGAAAGGCGAAAACCCTCGGAGTTATCGGGAATCCAGCACTCGGCAAATCGATTTGCATACCTTCGAACGTACCATTCGCCAATGAGCTCAAGCCAGCCAAAAGGCCTTGGAAACTTTATGCGCAGCTGATGGGTGATCAGCACCGAGGGTATCTCTTGTGAGTAAAACCCATACCTGTTGTCGGATATTACCAGATCAATCCTCTGCTGACTTATGATCTTCTTTAATTCTCTGTTTTCCTGAATTGACCTATTAATCACTTTCAGCGCAATTAAAAAAAGTAAAAAGGAAGAACTTTTTTTTGAAAGTCTAACAGAGATTGAGGGAAAATAAATGCTTTGATTCTGGGGAAAAATAACATTCAGTAGGGTAAGCGACGATTCATCGCCTGCAAAAATTACTGTACAGCCCTTTTTAAGCAGAAACGAAATAATTGGGATAACCCGGGTGGCATGCCCCAGTCCCCATCCCAAGGGACAGATAAGCACTCTCTCGGTTCCCTTAATGCTAATCATTAGCCCGAAACTTGTGCTTGTATTCCCAAATCCCTCACCCTCTGAGCAATGGATTCAAGCTCACTTTGAGACACCTTTTTTAGTGTATCTACAGGTGTATCGCGGGCAATGGTGTAAACCATTACATCCTTAGGCTTTAATTCCTCAACAATTTCCAGCCATCGCTCCAACTCCAGGGGAGTAGCATTGTCCACCGGTTTGCCCTTAAACGTACCTCTTATAAAAAGGGTCTGCAGGGTAAAGTTGCCATTAAACTGCTTTAGATGGTCAATTACCTGCCTGGCAGTAATGGGTTTCTTAGGCTGGTTAAGTAGCTGTAGTGTTGAATCGAAACCCGAATCGAGCTTGAGAATATTTTGATCAACCCGTTTTAGCGCTTCAACAACTTTCGGCTTATGGAGCATTGTGGAATTTGACAAGACAGCGATGCGTGCCTTGGAAAAATACTTATTGCGCAGGTTAATGGTATCGTCAATGATCCCTGAAAAATCGGGGTGAATGGTAGGCTCACCATTACCAGCAAAGGTAATTACATCCAACGTATCGCCATCTGCCTTCATCTGCTCAAGGCGACTGTGCATTCGTTCTTTTACCTCTGTACGGCTAGGCAACTTATGGCTTTTTGCGCTCATTGTCCAGCCACATTCGCAGTAGATACAGTCGAAATTGCAAATTTTGGCATCGGTGGGCAAAAGGTTTACTCCCAGCGAAACCCCAAGCCTACGGCTCCGAACAGGCCCAAATATTATCTCATCGAAAAGGAAGGTTGCCATTGGTAACGATTAATGGCTGTAAAGGTAGGAAAAGTTTGAATGAGAAGTGTCCGTGCTTAAATGCTTGTAAACACTCTCAAGTTAAAAAACAACGGCTGAAGAGTTAGCTTCAGCCGTTGTTATTACAATTCACGTTAATGCTACTAAAAATAACGAATTGGTCTTACTGCATACGAAGATCCCTTTGTTACATAGTTCTGACTGGAACTACAAAAAGTTCTACTCCATGCACGATCCTGGTTATACTCTGTTGAACTCCAATATGCCATACAGGCATATCCTCCTATTAAATCCCTGTTTGCCTGAAGAATATGAATTTCATTCTTACTAGGTAAATACCAATCATCGTATCCGTTTTGAACTAAATCATTACAAAGCTTAGCAGCAAAACTTACATCACTACAATTATCAACAATGGCCTCCGTATTTGATTTAGCCGAACCTATAGCATCAGAAGTGCCTCCTATCAGAGTACCGGTACAGCCCCAGGTAACACCATACGAAAGAGTGGCCTTTGTTGCTATAATTCCATGCCTAACATCTGGGTCATAACCAGTATCTCCTGGTTGAAAAATGTATGCAACAACACCCCCTAAATATTCATCTCCAACAGAAAGAGATGTTGTAAAATTTTCCTGATTTCCATAAAAGGTTTCGAACTCAGAGGTTACATATGCTCTAACATAGTATTTTGTATTAAGTGTTAACCCTGTAATTGAACTTTCAAATTCGCCAATACCTGAACCATTGTTCGTTATCCCTTCATAATCATCAATTGTTGGGTTTTCGGATGTACTCCAAACAACGCCTCGTTGGAGTATTGTATTTCCATTAGCTTCTATAATATTACCTCCGCTTTTTGCAGCTGTTTTTGCAATCCCATTTGCTGGTATTGTATTCATTAGGGGGTAAGTTTCCTTCTCCAAAAACCAGTTAATCAATGCATTAACTTTTGTCTCCAACCTATTTACATACGCTTTGGTCGCTGCATCCTGCATATTTATTGGGTCTGCCAAGTTCGTAATGTTTTCATTAGCCATATCTTTCGTTGCATAAACCCCAAGGTTAGGTTTGTTAAGTATTTGTGCATCCCCTGTAGTCGCATTCCAATCAGCATTAACATTAACGTTTGCTCCATTAGCAATACCATCTAATTTATTTTTATCTCCAGCACTCATAAAACCATTGACGTCTGTGGTTGCGTTATCATGAATATGTTCACTTATAGCAAAATTGGGGGTAAATTTTTCCCACTTTTCAGTAATTGCATTATACCTTAGCAAATCACCGTCCATAGGCTCTTCAATGCTAAATGTTGAAACATAAAATGGATCACTTTCCGTGAGCAAGTACTCCTGCAAATCCGTAATTTGGCTTTCTGTGATCAGAATGCCGGTTGACCTATCCCATGCAGTAAATTCTGGATCGGTTTCGGAGGTAAGGTATCCCTCTGCTGAGTGATCGCCCCAGCCATAGGCGGAATTCCAGTTGGAAATATCGCCATAGGCGATACCCGAAGCGGCTGATGCGTTGAAATCGGGGTCGCTCTCGGTGAGCAGATAGTTCTGCAAATCCCCTATCTGACTCTCGGTAATCTGAATACCAGTGGACTTGTCCCATGCTGTAAATACTGGGTCAACCTCTTGGGTTAGGTAGCCTTCCCCTGAGTGATCGCCCCAGCCATAGGCTGTATTCCAGTTTTCAATATCCTCATTATCAATAACCGATGCGGGAGACGAGCTGTAAACAGGATCGCTTTCGGCCGAAACTGTTGTTAAGTAACCTTGCGTTGAATGGTCGCCCCAGCCGTAAGCTTCATTCCAGTTGGTTATATCATCGGATACTATACCCGAAGCAGCCGATGCGTTGAAATTGGGATCGCTCTCGGTAAGCAGATAGTTCTGCAAATCTGTAATCTGGCTTTCTGTGATCAGAATGCCGGTTGACCTATCCCATGCTGTAAATTCTGGATCGGTCTCGGAGGTAAGGTAACCCTCTTCAGAGTGATCGCCCCAGCCATAGGCTGTATTCCAGCTAGAAATATCATCGGATACTATACCCGAAGCAGCCGATGCGTTGAAATCGGGGTCGCTCTCGGTGAGCAGATAGTTCTGCAAATCTGTAATCTGGCTTTCTGTGATCAGAATGCCGGTTGACCTATCCCATGCTGTAAATTCTGGATCGGTCTCGGAGGTAAGGTATCCCTCGACTGAATGATCGCCCCAGCCGTAGGCTGTATTCCAGTTTTCAATATCCTCGTTCTCTATTCCAGCTGCAGGCGATGATCCAAAAATGGGATCTGCCTCATCAATAGTTCCTGTAAATACCTCGGCCGTCTTGGCGTGCAGGGCAAAGGGAACGCTGAGCAGCTGGCTTACGCCAGTAATGGTGTAGTTGGAACTTCCGGCTGGATCGGTTTCTATCTTTAAAAAGTAAGGACCATCAGCCCAATCAATACTTTCAAAGCTGGCTTCTCCGCCAATCTCAATGGTTACCAACCCGTTGGCATTGGTGGTTGGAGTTTGGGTTTCGGTGTAAACGGCTGTTCCATCGGTTGTACCCTGAAGGATGGTAATCCGCATACCTATCACGGTTTCTGTAACCAGCTCGTTGCTGGTATTACGAATTACTGCCTGGTAACTCATTTTTTGAGGCATCTGTGCATTAACCCGAAATGGCAAAATGGCATAAATAGTCAAAACTATTGATGCGATAATTGTGGTAATTTTTTTCATGGCTATCGTGTTTTAATGATTTTAAAAGTTTTTATCTCTTTGTTACTATCAAGCACTCTTAGCAAATAGAGGGCAGGTGTTCTGTTGAGCATGTTAATGGTCGTGAGATCTTCCCCCACTCTACCCCTTTCCAAGAGTTTACCGCTTAAGTCGAAGAGTTGATAGGAAAGGTTTTCCCTGTTATAGTTCTCAACCCTAAGGACTAGGTAGTCGGAGGTGGGGTTGGGAAAAGCCGAAATCTGAAGGGTTATTCCATAGGCTTCTTCAATGCCCGAAACTACAGCAATTTCGTAGGGTTGCTGTACTCCGTGCGCAATCGAGCCGTTATCTCCTTGATGGGTAATGTAAAAAACCTGTCCTACCGAGTAGCTAACAGAGCCTCCTTCACTTGAGGCATTTCCGCCTGTGGTTAGGATCGACTCCTGTGCGTTCAATCCTTTTAGTCCGAAAAAGGGCAGAAGCAATGTGCACAAAATTGTTATTCTATTCATAATAAGTGTTTTTGTGGTTTTTCCTCTGATTTAAGCATAAAATTTCTGGCTAAACTAACCTAAAGCCATACCTATTAAAAGGGGTAATAATTATTCGTAGGGTTTTTTTGAGGATTCATTGAGGATTATTTATTTTTTGCACACAGCACGAAAAAAAATGCCGAATCAGCTGATTTGGTACTTTCTGTTTCTGATAAGAAAAAAAAGAGAATAAACCTAAACCAGCCTTTTGTTTCGGCTGTTTGGCATTGGTTTCATCGATGAAAAATCAAAGGGAGCAATAAGGTTTAGCCCTGGTTTTTTGCCTAATTCTAAGCTACCCAATTCTTTATCAAACCCAAGGGCTTTGGCACCAATTAATGTTGACCATTTGAGTATCTGGCTAAAAGGGATGTTTGGAAAATGCTCGTGCAAAATTTTTATCTGTTCAAGCATCGAAAGGGTTGGAGATGAAGCCAAACTGTCGGTTCCAAGTGCAATGTTTAAACCAAGATCAATCATCATGGGCACATTAGGTAGTGTTTTCTCGATGAATAGATTTGAGGCCGGGCAAAGAACAAAGTAACCATTGGGGAAATGGGTTTTCAATTGCTTTGCCTCATCAATTGTTAGAAAAGTGTTGTGGATAAAGAGAATAATTGGGCTTTGTGGCAAATACCTTTTTGCAATCTCAACGTGTGTTCCCTGCGGAATTGCATCAATTGGCAAATCCCAACTCTTGTAGTAATCGGCAAGTTTACCGGTTTTATAGAGCGAGAGTTCCCTCTCCTGCCTGCTTTCGGCAAAATGGATCGAAACAACAGGATTATTCTTTATTTCATATTTAACCTTACTCCAAAGCTGTTCCGACAATGAGTAAACAGAGTGGGGTGTAATTGCCGAGCTATCGCCTTGTTTAAACCTGGGAAATGTTAAAATGTATCTTGCCCTTTCCATGTAATCATCTGCCTTCTCGGGCGACATCCCGAAGAGTTCAATAAGATTTTGGAAGCGGATTGGGCTGGATAGCTTATCCATAAGGCTGTTTGAAGTATTGCAGATATCGGCCACGGCAACCATACCTTCCCTCCGTAGTTCCTCCAGGGCATTGGCAATGGGGTTAGCTTCGATAGTTTCTTCATTGTTCCTTAGAGCTCGTATCTGGTTAACAAAACCGGCTAAGCCCGTTTCGGGCTTTATTCTTCCGCGAAGGTGTGCCAATTCAGTATGACAATGGGCATTCACAAAACCGGGTACAATGATCCCATTATAAAACTCTGTCCCTGCCAACTCCTTCTCCTCCCCCTTGGGGTCGATTATCTCAACTATTTTCCCATCCTCGTCAACACCAACTACTCCGTTACGGATAGGCTCACCGCATACAGTGTAGATATAGTTGGCTGAGTATCGTCGCATGGGTAAAGATTATTCGGAAGTTTTCTGTAAAACCAATTCTAATTTCTCTACATTATAACCCAACTCCATTGCCTTGTCAACAATGCTTTGATAAAGGTTTCTGTCAATTTGGGGAGTTCTGCTTAAAATCCAAAGGTAGTTGGGCGAGGTGCTACCCACTAGTGCCCACTGATAATCTTCATCGAGATCAAGAATCAGGTATTCGCCACCGAATGGCCAGAAGAAATAGACCTTGAGCTTTCCTGGCTCGTTGGGATTGGGGACCTTAGCAAAAGCCTTTGCCCGTTTTAATTTTCCATCGAGCGAATTTTTATAGCCCTGATTAATAACTTCAATATTTCCGTTATTCTTTAAGCTATAAGTGGCGGTGACACCAACCAGATTCTTCTCAAACGAGTGGGGAAACCGGGCAATCTCGTACCAGGTACCTACGTAACGTTCCAAATCTACAGGGTTTACTGTTTTCATTGTTTTCTGGCTATTAACTTGCTCTGAAATACATCCCGTAAAGAAAAGTAACAGAATGGTTAATTTGAAAAATGTTCTCATATAAACACTTTTTAAAATTTGAATTTCATGGGGATTAATCCCTAGAGCAACAGTAAAGTTAAAAACATGATTAATCCACCTGTTAAAAAGCCACAATAAACTTGCGAGGGCTTGTGCGCGCTGAGTTGTAGCCTCGACCATGCCAGAAAACCTGAAGCTGTTGCTGCAATCAGAATTATGGAAAGAACATCGGTGTGCAACCTTAGGGAAAAGGCAAAAATGAAGCCCACCATTCCCCCTATGCCGATCATATGTAAGCTGATCTTCCACCAAAAGGTGATTAATAGCGAAACTCCAACGGTAATCGCTGCCCCCAGCATAAATGTTGAAATTATTCCGGGAATGGGTAAACGCTTAAGGAAGTAAAATGAAAAAATGTATGGTATAAGGGTAAATGCAATGGGAAGGATTCGTTCCTTATGAATATGCATCTGAAGGTTCTTAATAAAACCGAGACGATAAAAAAGTGGTATTATCAACAATGGCAGTGCAATTGTATTGATTGCAACCACAATTAAAATAATCCGCTTTGCTTCGTACTGAAGCAATGAGATATAAGTACCTGAGGTGTAAATAATGAGTAAGCCAAAAATTGGCATCAATAATGGGTGCAACAGGATTGACACAATCTGGGCTAAGGTATTGGTCAATTTTACCATTTTACAGCTCCTTCCTTAGCCTTGCCACAGGGATTCCCAGCTGTTCCCTATATTTGGCAACTGTTCGACGAGCAATTGGGTAGCCTTTTTGCTGAAGTATCTCCATCAATTTTTCATCGGTTAGAGGTTTTCGTTTTTCTTCAGCGTCAATACAATCCTGAAGTATCTTCTTAATCTCTTTGGTTGAAACCTCTTCGCCCGAATCGGTCTGCATGCCCTCGCTGAAAAAATATTTTAATGGGAAAATCCCAAAATTTGTTTGGATGTACTTGCTATTGGCAACCCTTGAGATGGTAGATATATCCAACCCTGTTTCTTCGGCAATATCCTTGAGGATCATTGGTTTTAACCTTGTTTCATCACCATCCTTAAAGAACTCACGCTGATATTCAATGATTGCCTGCATGGTAACCATCAACGTATTCTGCCTCTGCCTTATGGCATCGATAAACCATTTGGCCGAATCGATTTTTTGCTTCACAAAGGCAACAGCCTCCTTCTCCTGCTTTGTTGCATTGTTCTTGTTGGCTGCATACGATTCGAGCATATACGAATACTCTCGGTTAATCTTTAAATCGGGAACATTCTTGGCATTTAGGCTTAATATCATTTCTCCGTCCTCAAGGTCAAGGATAAAATCGGGGACAATATGCTGTGCCATCCGATTATGTGGATCGTAGAAGCTTCCGCCTGGCTTTGGGTTTAACTTCAATATCTCATCAATGGCATCCTTTAAATTATCATCGGATAAGTTGAGTTTTGTCTGAATTTTATCGTAATGCTTTCGGGTAAACTCATCGAAATGGTATTTAATAATCTTACGCGCCAAAGCAACTGAAGTTATCGACTGATTTTTGTTCTGAATCTGCAATAAAAGGCATTCCTGCAGGTCTCTAGCCCCAACGCCAACGGGCTCAAAATCGTGGATAATGGATAAAAGTTCTTCCAGCTCCTCCTCTGTCGTTTCAACCCCAACGGAAAAGGCAAGATCGTCGGTTATCGCTGAAAGCTTACGGCGCAGATATCCATCCTCATCTATATTACCAATCAGGTAGAGCCCAAGGTTTTTCTGCCTTTCGTCAAGAACCCTAAGCCCAAGTTGATTTTCTAAATGCTCGTGGAAGGAGATCCCCGTTGAAAAAGGGATTTCTTCTCGCTTATCGTCTCGTGAATAGTTATTTGTTGAAAGTCTGTAGCTGGGAATTTCTTCGTCATTCAAGTAGTCCTCAATTGTGAACTCATCCTCTTCGTGGTTTGTGCTCTCCTCATTTGGACCATCATCCTGTCCCTGCATTTCATCCTCAATGTTCAAACCCTCATCGAGGGTGGGATTCTCTTCCAGCTCCTTCTTTATTCTCTGCTCAAGCTGCATGGTTGGTATCTCCAGCAATTTAATTACCTGAATCTGCTGGGGAGATAACTTCTGAAGAAGTTTTTGCTGTAACTTTTGCTTGAGCATTTTATTCAACCAATTCTTTAAAATTCACAATTATTGGGCGTTCTTGGGAATGGAATCACATCCCTGATATTGCTCATTCCGGTAACGAAAAGGAGCAACCTTTCAAATCCCAGTCCAAAACCGCTATGCGGTGCTGTTCCAAACTTGCGCGTATCGAGATACCACCATAGCTCCTCATGGGGAATTCCCAGCTCATTGATACGTTTTGTGAGTGATTCAAGGTTCTCCTCGCGTTGAGATCCACCTATAATCTCCCCAATTTTAGGAAAAAGCACATCCATAGCACGAACGGTTTTCCCATCGTCGTTCTGCTTCATGTAGAACGCTTTTATTTCCTTGGGATAATTGGTAAGGATCACCGGTTTTTTAAACTGCTTCTCTACCAAATAGCGTTCGTGTTCGCTCTGTAGGTCAGCACCCCAAAATACAGGAAATTCCCACTTCATATCCGCTTTTTCGAGAAT
>Ga0334890_1001489_pt1 | contig 30926 bp, 29 predicted proteins | sample GraSluR1_MG_3_FD_207220 | JGI IMG/M metagenome (GOLD analysis project Ga0334890, IMG submission 207220) | Sludge microbial communities from methane-producing bioreactor in Wageningen University, Netherlands - Granular Sludge_31_08-R1 | ecosystem: Engineered > Bioreactor > Anaerobic >... | reverse complement strand
AAACGGGAGCTGACCCGCCCGTCGATATCGTCCAGTTCCACGTTGGTGGTGACGATGGTGGGCAGGCGGTTGACATAGCGGTAATTGATGATCTGATACAGTTTCTCTGCGGCCCAGGGGGTGGCGTTCTGCGTGCCGAGGTCATCCAGCACCAGCAGGCGGATGTCGCGGATTTCGTTAAAGCGGCTCTCGAAGTTGGTTTCCTGACTGCCATAGGAGAAACGCAGCCAGTCCAGCAGGTCGGGCACGGTGAGGAAAATGGTTGGCACGCCCATGCTCACGACGAAGTTGGCGGCGGCGGCGGCCAGATGGGTTTTGCCGCAGCCGTACTGTCCCATCAGCACCAGCCAGCCATCGAGATGCTCGGACAGGTGCTGGGCTGCGTTGTGGGCGGCGCTCAATGACCGGGTTTGACGCTCATTCAGGGCGATGTGCCCCTTTGTTTTGAAACTATCAAAGGTCATCTCGCGGAAGGCTTCCAGATTGCTCAGGCGGAAGAGGCGTTCCTGCTGCTGCTGGCGCACATCTCGCTGGCGGCAGACACACACCTGCATCTTGCCATAATCCGGGTGGCTGAGGGGCACGTTGTTATACACAAAGCCCACCCCGCCGCAGACCTTGCAGTTGGGATCACCGAGGGTAGTGCTTGGCTCAATGTTCGATGAAGTCGGCGAGTTCGCCGCCGAGGTATTTTTTCCGACTTGATTCAGCGCCTTGTCGAGAGGTTCCATCGCGTCCTTCTTTCTGCCAGGAGTCAAGAATGGCTTCAATGTAACGCCAGTTGCGCACATTTTTTTCCACGGCAATTTGAATAGCTTCTTCGATCCACTGCGGTTGGTAGGTTTCCAGCGCCTCACGCAGGGTGTCAGCGATGAGCGGGGTCAGCGGACCGATGTTTTGTTCGTATAGCTGAAAAGCATTAGGCCGTCCCACTTCCAGGTTGACTGGAGGGGGATAGATCTCATCCGGTGACCATTTGCCCGCTTTCAGGGCGGTGATGGCAGCCCGTCCGCGGGGGGAGTTGAGGAAGTAGATGGCCTGCGTTCCGGTCTCCGCCTTGATCAGGGTGTTGCGCTGCACGGCCCGTTCCAGCCCGTCCGCCAGAAGTTTACGGGCGGCATCCGGGTTGGCATCCAGTCCATTGAGCAAGCCGGTATCCTTGCTGAAGTCGGCTTCACGGATATAGCGGATGCTGCCTTCCTGATGATTGAAAAACCACAGAGCGTACAGGGTGACTTTTAGCTCAGCGAGGTTGTCGATCAGCGGCAGCAGTTCGCTGAAGAACGGCTCCGGGATGTCGATCATCGCGGTCTTGCCTGCGGAAAAACCAGGAAAGGCGTTCATCATCGAATTAATGATACTCTTCCGCTGCCGCGTTTTCAAAGCGGGCCAGCCGGTTCATGAAGATGGTGTCAATGCCGGGGTGGGTGGGACCATTACGATGCTTGGCAACGATGATCTCGGATTTGATGAAATCCTGATTTTCGGTGACGGCGTCTTCGGGGCGATGGATAAACATGACAATGTCCGCGTCCTGTTCAAGACTGCCGGATTCGCGCAGGTCGGAGAGGACGGGCTTCTTGTCGACACGCTGCTCAACGGCACGGGAAAGCTGGGCGCCGACCAGCACGGGCACGTTCAGCTCGCGGGCCAGCACTTTCAGGTTACGGGAGATGTAAGAGACTTCCTGCACGCGGTTGTCGTTGCGCAGGTCGCCGCTCATCAATTGCAGATAGTCAATGATCACCAGATCGAGGTTGAATTCCAGGTGCAGGCGGCGGCATTTGGTGCGCAGCTGCAAGGGGGTGATGGCCGGGGTGTCATCGAGGAAGATGGTGGTGTCCGAGAGGACTTCGATGGCATGGGTGAAGAGCGGCCATTCGTCTTCGTTAAGCTTGCCAGTGCGCAGGCGTTGGGAGTCGATGCCGGTTTCCTGGGCGATGAGACGCTGCACCAGCTGCTCGTTGGACATTTCCAGCGAGAACATGGCGACGTGTTTTTTGTGTTTTTGGGCGGCGTTTTTTGCTACGCCGAGCATGAAACCGGTTTTCCCCATCCCAGGGCGTCCGGCGATGATGAGCAGATCAGATTTTTGCAGTCCGCCCAGCAGACCGTCCAGTTTAAATAGCCCGGTGGGTACGCCGTAGATGTCCTCATCGCGCTTGGAGAGCTGATCGATGCGGTCATAGACGTTGCTCAGCACTTCGTCGATGGGCTGCAAGGTGGTGGAGGCGCGCCGCTCGCTGATGCTGAAAATGGATTTCTCGGCTTCATCGAGGACGGTGTCGACCGATTTGCCCTGGTCAAAGGCCAGGCCGGCAAGTTGATTGGCCGACTGGAGCATCTTGCGACGCAGGGACATTTCTTCAATGATGTGCCCGTAGGCTTCGGCGTGCAGGGAGGTAGGGGTCTGGTTGATCAGCGAGGTGATGTAGGCCTGGCCGCCAACTTCCTGCAGGTGGCCTTCGTTTTCCAGGTCTTCGCATACGGTGATGAAGTCAATCGGGGCACGGCGTTCGACCAGGCGGGAGAAAGTTTCCCAGATCCAGCGGTTGCGGACGATGTAAAAATCCTCGGCCCGCAAAAACTGGGCGACATCGTAATACATCTCCTGATCCATGAGTACAGCGCCCAGCACTGCTTCTTCTGCTTCGCGGCTGTTGGGCTGAGCCTGGATCTCTTCGGAGATGCCATCGTTTGAGAAAATCTGGTCACTCATCAAGGATACCGGTTAAACCTTGTCTGTTGCGGGGTAAAATGCCTGTATGAACATCCCCCCGATAATTTTGGCGTTTTATGCTTCGGGAGCGTTGATGTCTGGTGCTTCGTCCTGGTCCGTATCCTCGTCCTCATCATCCTTCTCAAGGTTTTCAAGGAAGTCCTCAAAAATGCTTAATCGCTCTGTTTTGATATCTTCTTGTTCCCCATTTTCAACCGATCCGGGTTCGCTTTCCGCGGTTTCGATGGATTCTTCGGGAACGATGCCGGCTTTGTCCATCACATCTCTGGCGACGAGGATGGGCACATGCGCCCGTACCGCCAGGGCGAGGGCATCGGAAGGACGCGAGTCGACGTTGAGGGTATCGCCGTTTACGTCCAGCACCAGGCTGCCATAGAAGACGTCATCCCGCAGGGCGCTGATCTCGACGCGGATCAGGCGGGCGCCCAGGACGTTGACGATGTTTTTCATCAGGTCGTGGGTCTGGGGGCGGGCAATCTCAATTTCCTGCAGGGCGATGGTGATCGATTCAGCTTCAAAGGGACCGATCCAGATCGGGAGGTAGCGGTCAACATGCAGTTCCCGCAGCACAACAATTCGCTGCTGGTTGGTGAGGCTGACGCGCAGGCTTTCGATAACAACTTCAATCATTTGAGACATACGTACTCCCGAATTTTGGGATATTAAAATCAATCTGACCTATTCTAACACGGCGGCGGACTGCGTGCAAATATTTAGTTCTTGCAATGATTCCGCGGACAAGTTTTTTTGGCTGATAGGCAGTTGTATTAAAGTTTGTTAAGATTGAAGAGGTTTTTAACAAATGATTAAAGATTCGTGTATAATAGTGTAACCTCACCCCCGATCGAATTTTAAGGTATGCATGGGGAGGGGTTGGGGGATTGATTGGTCCGTTTTGAACAACGTGGCGGATCAAAATTCTGGTGTTGGTTATGTTTTTTCAATTCACCATCCTTTAGGGTGGAAAAGAGTCACAATTTGTAATTTTTTTAGCAGATCGTTGAAAGGCAGGCGCATTTTTTGGCAACTCCAAAGGCCAGAATCCTCCTTATAGAAGGAAAAAGGGCGGACCGCCCCTCGTTTTTTACTGGATTAACCCGCAAGGGTTATGAAGTAAAAAGTGTGCCCAGCGGCAAGGCTGCGTTGGCGCAGCTGGCTGGTTCCCATCCACATGTGGTCGTGGTGGATGCTGAGTCAATGCGGGCGAATGGCAAGGGCATTGTACGCGCGATCCATCGTGCCACACCTGATCTGCCGGTGATTTTCATTATTGATGAAGACTATACCGACCCCGAAAGTGTGGAAGCGGACTGCATATTGATCCAGCCTTTCACCCTGCAGAAGCTGCTTAACCGCATCCGTCCTTTACTTCCGGTAGAGGAAAGTAATCTGCTCAAGGTGGGGCCGCTGGCTCTGGATGTTGATCACCGCTGGGTGCGCTGCGACAATCGCAAGGCCAGCCTGACGCCCCGTTTGGTGGTATTGATGCGCCTGCTGATGGAACACCCCGGTAAAATTTTGAAGCGCGAAAATCTGTTTAGCGAGGTATGGGAAACCGCCTACACGGACGATACCCGCACGCTGGACGTGCATATCAGCTGGCTGCGCCAGGCCGTGGAAGAAGACCCGCGCCATCCGCGGTATATCAAGACCGTGCGCGGGGTGGGGTACAGGTTAGATATCCCGTAGAGTATAAAGGATGTCATTGCGAAGAGGCCTCTGACCGACGAAGCAATCTCCTGTCTAGTGAATGAGATCGCCACGGTCGCCTAAAGGCTCCCTCGCGATGACAACATTTGATTTTTGTTGATACTGAGTGCGTTGATGACGCACTCTTTTTGATTCTTTGTTATAATGCTGTCAGTACAATATGAAAGACGAGCTCGGGGCACAGTAGTCAGGATGCTTTTCAGAGAGCCAGCGGATGGTGCGAGCTGGCAGACAGAATGACGAATTTCCACCCCGGCCATCCCTCGTGGGGGATGCGTTGTTCCTGGAGGGGCCTTTGTGCCGTAAGGGAACCGGTTGCATCCGTTATCGCAAAATGAGACTTCTATTTTAAGGGATAGAAGATAAATGCAGGTGGCACCACGATGACCCCCTTCGTCCTGCAGACGAGAGGGGGGCTTTTTATATCTGTTGTCAGAGAGGTGAGCGATGTTAGATGTCAATTTAGTACGTGAAGAACCGGACGTGGTGCGCGAAGCATTGCAAAAACGAAATATGGATACCGCCGTGGTGGACGATATGGCCGCGCTGGATGTGCAGCGCCGGGGCCTGCTGGTTGAGGTGGAAGCATTGAAAGCCAAGCGCAACACTGTCTCCCGCGAGATTGGGGAGATGAAGAATAAAGATGCCCGCCAGGCAAAGATCGCAGAAATGCGCGGCGTGGCGGACAAGATCACCGCGCTGGATGAGCAGGTCAAGCAGGTGGAAGATGCCCTGACCAGACTGTTGGAAGGCATTCCCAACATCCCTGATGCGATTACCCCGCTGGGCAAGGATGAGAGCGAGAACGTGGTGGTGCGTACAGTGGGCGAAATTCCACAGCTGGATTTTGAACCCCTGCCGCATTGGGAACTCGGCCCGCAACTGGGTATCCTTGATTTTGAACAGGGCGTCAAGATCACCGGGTCGCGCTTTTATGTGTTGAGCGGCGCGGGAGCACGCTTGCAGCGGGCGTTGATCGCCTGGATGCTGGATCTGCACATCCGCCAGGGCTACACCGAGAAATACACGCCCTTCATGGTGCGCGAGGCTACGTTGTACGCTTCCGGGCAACTGCCCAAGTTTGAGGGCAACCTGTACCATGACCACGAAGAAGACTTGTGGATGGTGCCCACAGCGGAAGTGCCGCTGACCGGCCTGCACATGGACGATGTGTTTGAAGAGGCTGCCCTGCCGCGGTACTATACCGCATACACGCCCTGCTTCCGGCGGGAAAAAATGAGCGCCGGACGCGATGTGCGCGGTATTAAACGCGGTCACCAATTCGATAAGGTAGAGATGTATATTTACTGCAAACCGGAAGAAAGCCAGCAGCAGTTGGAGAAAATGGTGGCCGATGCCGAGCAGACTTGCACCGAGCTGGGCCTGACCTATCGCATCTTGCAGCTCTGCACCGGCGATCTGGGCTTTGGCGCTGCAGTGACCTACGATATCGAAGTGTGGGCGCCGGGCTGCGGTGAATGGCTGGAAGTGTCCTCGATTTCAAACGTTACGGATTTCCAGGCGCGGCGGGCGAATATTAAGTATCGTCCGAAGGGTGAAAAGCGCTTACAATTGGTGCATACCTTGAATGGCTCCGGTTTGGGCATGCCGCGCACGATGATTGGCGTGCTGGAGAATTACCAGCAGGCGGATGGCTCCGTGGTGGTGCCGGAAGTGCTGCGTCCGTGGATGGGCGGCATTGAAGTCATTAAGGCGGAGCAGTAAGAAGCATTATGGATGTGATTGCGAAGAAGCAGAGCGTGGGCTGAGCCGAAGCGGATCTTGATAATCTTCCCCGCCCTTTGAACCCTTCGAGGGTAATAACAAGCTCAGGGCTCGTTTGCAATGACAGGAAGTGTCTATAAGGAACACATGGCTGAATTTGGAATCGTATTTCTCAACGCGCTGATCTTTGTTATTATGCTGGCTGGCCTGGTGAGCCTGGTCATTCCCGGCATGCCGGGGCTGGTGGTCATCTGGGTGGCGGCATTGGTGTATGCGCTGGTTACTGGTTTTTCTGCCTGGTGGGTGTGGGCCATTTTCATCGTGATGACCTTGTTGATGATCGCCGGTAATTTGGCAGATAATGTAATTATGGGGGCAGGTGCGCGCGCAAAGGGCGCCAGCTGGTGGGCGATCGGCGGCTCCGTTCTGGCCGGGCTGATTGCCAGCTTTTTCCTCACGCCAATCGGCGGGCTGCTGGTGATGCTGACCGGCCTCTTCCTGGTGGAAGCGATCCGCTTGAAGAACTGGCGCGAGGCGCTCGGTTCCACGGGCGGCATGGCCCTGGGTTTTGGGCAGGCAGTGCTGGTGCGCGGCGCGATCGGGCTGGTGATGATTGGTCTGTGGGTTTTATGGGCGCTGGTTTTTTAGGAAACAAACAAGGAAGGAAAGGATACGATCATGTATGAGGCTTTGGAATTTATCGAACAATTACTGGGTTCACTGTCTGGCGGGATTGGTTTGTTGGTGCTGGGCTTTGCCATGGGCTGGCTGACGATTTCGCTTTTGGACGGCGGGGATGAAGTTTGGGTGAAGAAGATGATCGGTTTTGGGATCTTTTCTCTTGTGATTTTGGGGTTGGTATGGATGCTGCCGCCGGGTATTTCCGGCCTGTATGGGTTGGGCGCGGGTATTGGACTGTTGGTCTTTGGCCTGCGTGGGAAGCGGCCTGCTGAGTCGGGAGCCGGAAAGAAAAAATAAGGCGGCTACGCCGAATTTATACTTAAAGACCCCTTCCTCCAGTTTTGGGAGAAAGGGTCTTTGTTTTTTCCCTCTCCCGCAAGTTGGGGTTTTGCAATGATCCCATGCTTGCCTATATTTTTGTACAACTGATTTCCCTGCGGGAGGATGTGAATTCAGTGTTCTGCGGGGGCGGACAGGTCAGGAGACCTGTCCCTACAAACAACGGAATTGCCTGTGGGAGGTTTTTGGTCTGCGGGAGGAAGATTACACGCAAAGTAGTAGTTGTGAATTGTTGGTTTTGGGTCTAAATCCCCCTTTTTGACAAGGGGGCCTGGTTTGAACCTCGTACAGGGAGTGTTGATGAATGCGGATCGGGCGAAAAGTCTCGGGTGAGCTTGCGGAGGGCACAGCAGCCCAATCTGCGGGAGGAGGCGAATCGATAAGGTTTTATTCATTCCCTGTGTGGCGGCGAATGAAAGCGCCGATGAAGCGGATCGCCTGACGGCCTTCCGGGATGATCATTGCAAAGGCGGGGTAGACGTGCCCCATATTCTCGCGAATTTGCAGGGTGACCTCCACCCCGGCTTCACCAGCTTTGTCGGCAAACAGGACGGAATCGTCCAGCAGCATTTCATCCGTGCCGGCCAGGATGAGGAGGGGCGGCAGGCCGTGCAGTTCTGCGAACAGGGGGGAAATGAGCGGTTCATCGGCAGCGTGTGTGCCGCGGTAAGCATCGGCCATTTCCAGCAGACCGCGTTTGGTGAGTTGGGCGTCCCGCGCTTCCAGCTCCTGGTCCGATTCGGTGCTCATGGTCAGGTCTGTCCACGGGGAGAGCAGGGCGGCCGCGGCGGGGAGGGGCTCGCCGGTATCGCGCAGGGTCAATAACAGGGCAGCACACAGGCCGCCGCCGGCGGAGTCCCCGGCCAGGGCGATTTTCTCTGGAGGGTAGCCTTGTTGCAGCAGCCAGCGGTAAGCGAAGAGGGCATCCTCCAGGGCGGCAGGGAAGGGGTGTTCGGGGGCCAGGCGGTACGCGATCGAAAGGGCGGTCATCCCACCGGCACGGGCAATGCGGTGCACCAGGTCGCGGTGCAGGGCCGGCGATCCGCTGGTGTAGCCGCCGCCGTGCAGGTAGAGCAGGATGTATTCATCTGAGGTGAACAGCGGGCTGACCCATTCTGCGGGAATGTCTCCCACCTGGATCAGGCTGGTGGTAATGTTGCGTGGCACGAGGTAGCGCAGCAGTTCGATACGTGCTTTTCGTTTGGCCAGCGGGAGACGATGGGTGAGGGGCTTGTAGCCATAACGGACAACGAAGTAGAACAAGCGGCTGCGCAGGCTGGGTTTGAAGACACCCCATGCTTCCAGCCCGATGATGAGCAGGATGGTTACGGTGAGAATATTGGAAATGATGTCGAAAATGGTCAGCATGGGGTGGTTACGGCTCCGATACAAAGTGTTTCTTACATGATACCGTAGTTTCGTCAATCAGGGATCAGGTGATTCGTCCATTATTGAGGTAGGCTTAATTTGGTTAATTCTATTGATTTCAAAAACACCCCGTTAAATACAGTAGGGACAGGTTTCTAACCTGTCCCTACGGAAAAAATTAAAACCCTTGCTCTTTCGCCAGCGGCAGGTAGATCTCCCCTTCTTCTGCCGTGCCGAATTTCTGAACTTTTCCGGGTTCGTTGACCGCCAGCCAGGCCAGCCAGGCGGCCATGAGGGCATTCAGCTCGCCGGTGGAAAGAACGTTGTTGATCGCCAGCTCGCCTTTCAGCAAGCGGAAGCGGGTGATCTCTTCAAACAAATCCATCGGGTCGGTGACGGGCATGTCGTGTTCGTGCAGCAGCATCTGGCGCTGCAAGCGGCCTTCCAGCAGCCTGTCTTCGGCGGGGGCATGGCCGGTGAGCAGGTGAAAGATGGCGTCGGTCTGGGTTTCCAGCATTTGCAGCGGGGCGTCTTCGGTTGAGGCATACTGCTGGAACCCGTAGCCGGAGAAATTTTGCGCCAGGGTGAAGCCATGCCGCTGCCAGCCGTGGCAATCTTTCTCGCGGGCCGGCGTATGGGGAACGGTGATCCCGGCGGCATGGAGCTGATATTCTGCTACGCGCAGGTCTGTCCAGTGGCTGCCTGTGGGGCGCGGCGCAAAGGCCGCGCGGACCTCGTCCTGCTGCATCAATCCCTGGTTAGGGCGGAAGGGGGCATTCAGGGCGATGAGGGCCTGTTGCTGCCCGCTGATGAAGGCCAGCATTTCCAGGATTTGACACTGGCCCATTGCCAGCAGGCGCTTATCGCTACCCAGGGCAGCATAGCTGAACGGGCGGCGGCTGGGGGCAATGTCAATGCCAATGCAGGTGGTGTGTACTGAATCCAGTGTCATAAATTGAGTGTAGCGCAGAATGGCTCGCGGCGCAAATGGGTTGATTGATTGAATCTCACGCAAAGCCGCCAGGCCGCAAAGAAAAACAAAAAAACCTGAAAATACAATTTTGAATTGCAAAGATGGTAGCGCAAAGCCTGCATGATGCGGGGTTTTACGGAAATCGCTGCCTGAATTTTTGACGGGCGCAGTCAGTTGGGCTATACTTGTTTTATGACCGGGAGGTCCGGCCAGTTTGTTTTGCATCTATATTTTCAAGGAGGTTATCCGGTATGACGGCTGAAAGCTCGTTCAAGCTGACGTATGCTACGATGTTTAATCCCCCGGAAGAACTGCACACCAGATTCAATGATGCATTGGTGAAGGTAAAAGCAGAAATGGGGCAGGAATATCCGTTGCTGATTGGCGGGGAAGAACGTTTCTGCAAAGAAAAGTTTGATGACCGCACGCCAATGGATGCTGAGCAGGTTTTGGGTGTTTTTCAAAAAGGCACCGCCAAAGACGGGCAGGATGCGCTGGCAGCCGCCCGGGCGGCTTTTCCCGCCTGGAGCCGGATGAAATGGCAGGAGCGCGTGGCACTGGTGCGCAAAGCCGCCGACTTGATTGATGAGCGCCTGTTTGCGATGAGCGCGGCGATGACGTTCGAGGTTGGCAAGAATCGCATGGAATCATTGGGCGATGTAGCTGAAGCGGCTGAGTTGATGCGCCATGCCTGCCAGATGATGGAAGAGCATGACGGTTTTGTGACCCCGATGCTGCCCGACCCGCTGCCCGGGTTTGTCTCGCGCAATACTTCGGTGATGCGCCCGTATGGCGTGTGGCTGGTGATCAGCCCGTTCAACTTCCCGGCTGCCTTGACCGGCGGCCCGGTGGGGGCGGCGCTGGTAGCAGGTAACACGGTGGTGATCAAGCCATCCAGCGATACCCCCTTGCTGCCTTACCTGTTTACCCGCTGTTTGCTGGATGCAGGCTTCCCGGACGGCGTGGTCAATTTCGTGACCGGCCCCGGCAGCACGCTTGGTCAGGCCCTGATTGACAGCCCGGAAGTGGATGGGGTCACTTTCACCGGGTCCTACCCGGTGGGGATGGGGATCTACCGCTCGTTTGCTGCATACACATATGTGCGTCCTTTGATCATGGAGCTGGGCGGCAAGAACTGCGCCATCGTTTCCCGCAATGCCGATATTGAAACCGCTGCCCTGGGGATCGTGCGCTCGGCGTTTGGCCTGCAGGGACAAAAATGCTCGGCCTGCTCGCGGGTGCTGGTGGAAGCGCCGGTGTATGACGCCCTGGTCGAGCGCGTGGTGGCCCTGACAGAGAAGTTGAGCATTGGTGACCCCACCGACCGCAGTGTGTACCTTGGCCCGGTGATCAACAAGAAATCCTGGCAGGAGTATCAGGATTTTGTTGAAGAGCTGCGCAAAGACGGCACGATCCTCACTGGCGGCAAGGTGTGGACAGAGGGTGAGTTATCGAAGGGCTATTTCTGTGCGCCGACCCTGGCGGCAGACCTGCCTTTCGAGCATCGCCTGTGGAAGCAGGAGATGTTCCTGCCCATCACCACGATTGGCAAGGTGGAAAGCCTGGATGAGGCCATGCAAATTGCCAACAGCGTGGATTATGGCCTGACGGCGGGTTTCTATGGCACGCCGGAAGAAGCCGAGTGGTTCTTTGAGAACATTGAGGTCGGGGTAAGTTATGTCAACCGGCCGCAGGGCGCCAGCACCGGCGCATGGCCGGGCTTCCAGCCTTTTGGCGGTTGGAAAGCCTCCGGCGCAACCGGCAAGAATGCCGGCGGGCCGTATTACCTCGCCATGTATATGCGTGAGCAGAGCCGCACGGTGATCGCTAAAGCATAAAATTGTGTGAAAACAGCCGGTGTCCCGGATAACTGCGCGTTATGAAAAGGACACCGGCTGCATTTTTGGAGGAAGATGGGTTTTGTAAGGCGTGTGGGTGAATTTTTCATGCTGCTGGGTTTTATTTGTGTGGCGATTTACTTCATCACCGAGCCAGAGCGCGGCGGGTTGGGGTTGTTGACGGCGGGAGTGGGGTCAACAGCACTGGGACTGATACTGCGGGTAAAAAGCCGCAGGCAGCCGGAAGAAAGCGCCCGTTTTGTGTCCCTGCGCAAGTTGAGTCAACGCAGTAAAAAAGAACGGGAGAAACGCCTGGCGAAACGCAAAGAAAAAGAAGAGAGAAATAATGACAGGATCAGAGACGATTGAAGTTTTAATTACGGTTCCTTATCCCGAGGATATCCTCGAAGAGCTGAGGGCGGTTTCACCGCGCCTGAACATCACGGTCAGAAAGCCGGAAAATGTAACGGCAGACATGTGGAAGCGTGTTGAGGTGCTGTATGCTGCGCGAGAGCTGCCCGAGGTGGATAAAGTGCCGGCATTGAAGTGGTATCAATCCCATTTCGTGGGGATCGAGTCGGAGCGGGGAGCGGGCGTACTGGAAAAACCAGGACTGATCGTGACGACGATGAGTGGGGCGGCTGCGCCCCAGGTGGCGGAATACATCGTGGCGATGATGCTGGCGCTGGGTCACCGTCTGCCGGACTTGATGGCGAATCAGCGCGATAAGGGCTGGCCCGACCGCCGCTGGGAGCGTTTTGAGCCGCTGGAACTGCGCGGCAGTACGGTGGGCATCCTTGGCTATGGCAGTATTGGGCGGGAGGTTTCGCGGGTTTTGCAGCCGTTCGATGTGTCCATTCTGGCTGCCAAGCGGGATGTCATGCATCCGGAAGATCATAGCTTTCGGCTGGAGGGAATTGGCGACCCGGAGGGACAGTATTTCACCCGCCTGTATCCGATTGAAGCAAGGCGCTCAATGATGCAGGAATGTGATTTTGTTGTTTCTGTGCTGCCGGGCACGCCGGATACGATGGGATTGATTGGAGCGGCAGAACTGGCCGCGATGAAACCAACGGCCATGCTGGTGGATGCAGGCCGGGGCGGGGTGATTGACCCGGATGCCCTGTACACTGCCTTGACCGAAAAGAAATTGGCCGGAGCTGTATTGGATGTGTTTGTGAAGGAACCGCTGCCGCCGGAGTCGCCTTTCTGGTCGCTGCCGAATGTGATCATCACACCGCATGTGGCCTGGACCAGCCCGGCGTACCGCCAGCGGGCGGCCAAACTGTTTGCAGCAAACTTGCATCGCTACGTCAATGGGGAACCGCTATATAATCAATTTGATCCAGAAAAAGGATATTGACCAGAAGAATTTGAGAGGATGTTTGATTGGGGATGTATTGCAATTTTGACGCTTTATTGTTTGATCTGGGCGGCACACTGATTTATTTCGAAGGGGATAAAAGGGAAGTCATCCACCAGGCTGATCGCGTCCTGGCACGTGCGGTGCAGGGCCTGGGTTATGATATCAGTACGAAGACATTGATTGATGCCTATGAAACCCGCTTGCAGCATTATTTTAGACATCGTGATGAAAACCTGATTGAATATACCACCCGCCGCCTGCTGAAGGAATTATTGGCGGACCATGGCTATCCTGATGCGCCGGAGGCCGATGTGCGTGCGGCTTTACAGGCCATGTATGAAGTGTTTGAAGCCAGCTGGCATGTAGAAGAAGATGCGCTCCCCGTATTGAAAATCCTGAAACAACATGGCTGCAAGCTGGGGTTGGTTTCCAATGCGGCGGACGATGATGATGTGCAGCGTCAGGTGGATCATGCCGGACTGCGGCCTTATCTGGATGTAATTTTTACGTCTGCTGTGGTGGGGATGCGCAAACCGCACCCGAAGATGTTTGAAGAAGCCATGCGGGCTTTGAACGTGACGGACCCGTCGCGGGTGTTGATGGTGGGCGATCGCCTGAACGCGGATGTCGCCGGAGCAAAAAAGCTGGGCATGCAGGCCGTGTGGATCACCCGGCGGGTGAGCAGCCCTGAACTGAAATCTGCCGGAAGCGAGTGGGTGCCGGATGGGCAGGTCACTTCATTGATAGCGTTGATGGCGTGGATGCAGAACGACAATTCATAATTTTGAAGATAAGGCTTTGCTGACATTCCGCCAGCGAAGCCTTTCTCTGAATTGCTTTAGAACACCTGTTCATGGTACAATCACAACATGGATCTTTTTAGCCATTCGATGAAAAAGAAGATGGAAACCGAGGCGCCGCTGGCGGCGCGGATGCGGCCCAAGAACCTGGACGAGTACATCGGTCAGGCGCATATCGTTGGGCAGGGCAAGCTGCTGCGGCGGGCAATTGCTGCGGATAAACTCTCCTCATTGATCCTGTGGGGGCCGCCCGGTACGGGCAAAACTACCCTGGCGATGGTCATCGCCCACCATACCCAATCCAGTTTTGAAACGCTCTCTGCGGTGATGGCCGGCAAGGCGGAACTGCGTGAGGTGATTGGCCGGGCAGAAGATGCCCGCCGTTTGTATGGCAAGCAGACCATCCTGTTCATCGATGAAGTCCACCGCTGGAACAAGGCCCAGCAGGATGCCCTGCTGCCGTATGTGGAAAATGGCCTGATCACCCTGATCGGTGCGACCACCGAGAATCCCTATTTTGAAGTCAATTCGGCGCTGGTATCACGCAGCCGCATTTTTCAGCTGGAACCGCTGACAGATGATGATCTGAACACGATCATCGACACGGCCCTAAACGACCCGCAGCGCGGGTATGGCGGACGGCCGATTAAACTGGATGATGATGCGCGGGCACACATCATCCGTCTGGCGAATGGGGATGCGCGCAATGTGCTCAATGCCCTCGAGCTGGCCGTGGAGAGTACCGAACCGGACGCGGACAAGACGATCCATATCACCGTGAAAGTGGCGGAAGAATCCATCCAGGAACGGGCGATGCTGTATGACAAAGACGGGGATGCGCATTACGATACCATCTCGGCCTTCATCAAGTCGGTGCGCGGCTCTGACCCGGATGCGGCCCTGTACTGGCTAGCGAAGATGCTGGAATCCGGTGAGTCGCCGCGCTTTATCCTGCGGCGGTTGATCATCCTGGCCGGGGAGGATATTGGCCTGGCCGACCCGCATGGCTTGCAGGTCGCCACCTCGGCGGCGTATGCCTTCGAGTATATTGGGCTGCCCGAAGGCATTTATCCGATCGTGGAGGCGACCTTGTATCTGGCGACAGCGCCCAAGTCGAACTCGGCAGGGGCTTATTTTAAGGTGGTGGAGCAGATCAAGCAGGAAGGTGTGGGCGGTGTGCCCAATCATCTAAAGGACGCCAACCGCGATGCCAAAGGGCTGGGGCATGGGGCAGGATACAAGTACCCGCATGCCTTTGAGGGACATCACGTGGCGCAGCAGTATCTGCCGGATTATTTGCAGGGCGAGTATTTTTACAAACCTTCGCAGGAAGGGTATGAAAAGATGATCTTTGAGCGATTGGCGGAGTGGCGAAAAACGCAAAACGACAATGAAGACAATGCGGGCAATGTATAATTTATAATGTAGAATGAACAACAGGTGCAGGGTGGTCGCCGAAGCATTCCGGAGAGGGCCGCGGGAGAGTGGTATATCCCCAATCCCTATCTCCTGATTGACTGATCCTCTTGTTTCTTGGTTTTTCATTGTACATTGTAAACTGTAAATTATACATCGCATGAGGGTGAAAGATGCCAATTTTTTTATTGATTCGCCATGGGGATACGGATTACGTTGAGGAAGTGCTGGCGGGACGGATTGATGCGCCGTTGACCGATTATGGTCGTCAGCAGGCCCGGAAGCTGGCGGAAGTGCTCAGCCAGCAGCCGATTAAAGCGATCTATTCCAGCCCGATGTGCCGGTCAGTGGAGACCGCCCAGCCCCTGGCGGATGCGGCTCATCTTTTTTTGGAGATGGATCCCATGCTGATCCAGGTAGATTTCGGCGAATGGCAGGGCCTTTCTTTCGATGAGCTGGAAGCGCGTGAAGACTGGCAGACCTTCAGGAATGACCCTTCATCGATTGGCTGCCCGGGTGGGGAAACCATGTCGGCGGTGCGCCATCGCGTGCTGCTGGGCCTGGAGCGCATTGCCAGCAGCTATGAGGACGATGACCTGGTGGCGATCTTCGCCCACGGCAGTATCATTCGCCATGCGATCACTTTCTTTCTCGATATGCCCTTGTCTGCCTTGAACCGGGTGCAGATTGATCCGGCCTCGGTAAGTGCCCTGCAGGTAAAGGATGGTAAGGCTGTTTTGCAGTCATTGAATTGGCATTATCCACCCGAAACTGTTTAAGCGCGGCAGGAAGGCCGCGAAAGTTTTGCTTTGATCATTCTGTTTCCCTGTACTATTGATTTTTAGTGAAGATTTGTTGTTGATGTTGAGATCATCTGTATTTCCAGACGCCATCATTTATCAGGAAAGCTGGGTCCTTTGATATGACAGAAGACCTGAAAAACTTGTTTTCCCAGGAATCCTCAGGCGTGATCCAGTTTGGCGGCGCCCGTATGGCCCTGCTGGATATTGGGGCTGGTTTTTGGGGCATTCGTCGCCAGATGGAAGCCTTGATTGGATCCCGATTGACAAGCTCTGTTCTGCAACAGGCAGGGGCGAATGGCGGGGCGTCTTTTGCCCGCTCGTTTTTATCCGGCGGCTCAGAAAATTTACCGGCGGTGTTTCAAGCCTGTTTACAGGCCTATCAATTGGCTGGTTTCGGCCAGTTTAACATCAAAAGCATGCAATGGCCGCTGGGGAAGATTGTCATTGAGGCTTCGGATACGTTTGAGTCGTGGATGATGGCACAGCATGAGCAGCAGGTGGATGTGCCAATTTGTGCCTACACCGCCGGGGTGCTGGTAGGTTTCATCAATGTGATCAGTGACCGGCGGGATGTGGTTTGCGTTCAACATGATTGCCAGGCACTTGGCGCAGACCACTGTACCTTTGAGCTGCTCCCTGCAGCGGAAGCGGGGGACCAGTCGGTTGTATCCTTGATTTCCGATCCCATGCTCGGCAGACAATTGAACTTGCTGGAAATTCTTTTTGACCGCATGCCGATGGGGATTGCAGTGTATGATCGCGACTATCGACTGGTGCGTTTCAATCTCACCTGGGTTTCCTTCCACCAAAAATACACGAAGTCTGAATCTAAACAGATCACCCCTGGTGCATATATTTTTGATATACAACCGGGCACGGAAGAAGTGGTGACGCCGCTGTTTGAACGTGTGTTCCAGGGGGAAACGATCCAGCAAAATGGCGCCAGAATCGAATCCGGGGGAATCGAATCGTTTTGGGATGTTGTTCTTTCCCCGTTGTATGATGGCGATCAAATTGTGGGCGTGATAAATGTCTCGACGGATGCCACGGAGCGGATGACGGTCTTGCGCAATCTGGAAGATCGTGTGCAGGAACGCACGGAGGAAATTGAGCGCCGCCGTCAGGCCGTAGAAGGATTGTGGGAGACGCTGCGGGTGATCAACTCCAATGCTTCTTTGGGTGAAACCCTGGATTTCATTGTTGCCCAGGCCGATGCGCTGATTGAGGCAGATTTCGTCACGGTTTCCATGCTCAAGGGACCGAATGGCCCGATCCAGATTCATGCCATGCGCGGAGAATTTCCTGAAGCAATGCGGCAGGTGGAGATGAATGTGGGGGAGGGAACTGTCGGGCGGGCGATCATGGAGCGGCGTACCATTGCGATTTCAGATGTCAGCAAGGTGCTGTATGCTCCGTCGCCAGACGCGATTGATCAGGATCATCCGGTTTTTGTGACCGAGGAAAAACGGGCCGTAATGGACATTGCGGCGCAGTATTTCCAGGCCGTATTGGCGATTCCCTTAATGACGGCAAACCAGATCTATGGCGCCCTGGTTTATTATTATCCGGCGCCGCGCGACTTTTCTCAGGAAGAAATTCGACTGGCTTCTTCCTTTGCTGATCAGGCGGCTTTGGCGATAGAAAATGCCCGTTTGCACCAGGCGGAAGCAGAGCGGCAGAAAGAGTTAAAACTGCTGCTTGACCTGGCGGCAGCTGCAACCAGTCCTTTGAATTTGGATGAAATGTTGATCACAACCATTGATCGGCTGGTGGAGCTGGTACATGCTTCACGGGTGGGTTTATTGTTATTCGACAGGGAAACCGGGGAACTGGGGAAATCCTTTCTTCGCCCTGAACGGGATGTCTCTGAAGCAGATATGGAAAAAATTCTGGAAGCCTGTGCCGCAGTGGCTGCCAGTGGCGAGCCTTTATTTATTTCTCCCGATCCGGCGCAAGGCTTGTTTGAACCTGGCGCGTTACTGCCTTTGCGGACTCGTTCGAAAATTCTGGGGGTATTGGGGATCATTGGATCCAAAGGCAGACAGTTTAATCCAGGACAATTAGCCTTGTTTCGGACAATTGCGGATCAGATTGGTACGGCATTGGAAAATGCTTACCTGTTCCATGAAATCAACCGTCGTCGGCAGGTGGCAGAAGGACTGCAGGATATCCTGGGGGTGCTCAATAAGGCTGAGTCGCTCGAAGTGACCCTCAAGTTCATTATTGAGAAAGCGCTTGAGTTGACCGGGGCAGACGCCGGGGTGATCTACCATTTTGGCCCGGATCAATCCTCGCTTTCAATTGAAGCTGGTGTTCATTTGCCTGAATCATTTGAATCGCTGGAAGTGATTCCCACCTATTCGGGCGGCGCATTTCAGGAGATGTTTAATCGGGAACCGTATGTGTTGAATGAGATCAAACCCCACTTAGACCCCCTGTTGAACAGCCCGGAGGCGAACAGGTGGGATGCCCGGATGAGAGTCTGGCTGGAAGCGATCCTTGCCCATTATGATGCTTATCTGGGAATTCCCCTGTTTATTCAAGGTAAAATCTATGGCAGCCTGGGCTTGTATTTTTCACAATCACATCATTTTTTAAAGGAAGAGATCGAATTGGCAGCAGCTTTTGGCGATCAGACATCCTTGTGTATTGAGAATGCGCAGCTGTCTGTGCAGGTCAGCCAGAGCGCTGTTCAATCTGAACGCAACCGCCTGGCCCGAGATTTGCATGATGCGGTCACGCAAACCCTGTTTTCTGCCAGTTTGATGGCAGAGGTGCTTCCCAAATTGTGGGAGATGAACCCGGATGCGGGCAGGCAAAAACTGGATGACTTGCGCAAGTTGACCAGGGGTGCTCTCTCCGAAATGCGTACCATGTTGATGGAATTGCGCCCGTCCGCATTGGTTGAAGCGGATATCGAGGATTTGTTCCAGCATTTGATCAATGCTTTCATTGCCCGGAGCATGCTGTCGGTGGAATTTGATATGCAGGGCGATGAAAATCCGCCGGTGCAGGTGAAAGAAGTTTTCTATCGCATTGTGCAGGAAGCACTGAATAATATTGAAAAACATGCCGGTGCGCAGCAGGTGGAGATTACCCTGGTGCGAGAGGTGAACCATTTTGAATTGTTGATCCGGGATGATGGCTGCGGGTTTGATCCCGAGTCGGTGTCTCAGGATCATCTGGGATTGGATATTATGGCCGAGCGGGCCAGAGGAATTGGGGCAGAGTGGGAGATTGTGAGTATTCCTGGAAGCGGGACCGAGATATCGGTACGCTGGCAGAAAGAGGAGGAGGAACAGAATGAGTGAAGAAAGTCGAATTCGGGTGATGCTGGTCGATGACCACGCCGTGGTACGCAGCGGGCTGGGTACTTTTTTGATGACCTGTGATGATATGGAATTGGTTGGCGAAGCTGCAAACGGCAAGCAGGCGCTGGAGATGTGTGACAAGGTGAAGCCCAATGTGGTCTTGATGGACCTGGTGATGCCCGGCATGGACGGGGCAACTGCCACGCGCCTGATCCGCGAGAAATGCCCTGAAATTCAGGTAATCGCCTTAACCAGTTTCAAGGAAGAGAATCTGGTGCAGGGGGCCTTGCAGGCCGGGGCGATTGGCTATTTGCTCAAGGATATTTCTGCCGAAGAACTGGCCAATGCCATCCGCGCGGCGTATGCTGGCAAGCCAGCCCTGGCCCCGGAAGCCGCCCAGGTTCTGATTCATGCTTCAATGACCCCGGCCGTTGACAGGGTGGGGCATGACCTCACAACACGGGAGCGGGAAGTGCTGGCCTTGATGACAGAAGGGCTGAATAACAAGCAGATTGCCGAGCGGTTGGTGGTCAGCCCGTCTACGGCTAAATCCCACGTTAGCAGCATCCTTGCCAAGCTCGGGGTAGCCAGCCGCACCGAAGCTGTGGCGCTGGCCTTGCAAAACAAACTGGTCAAGTAGCCGATCCACTCTCCATCTTTTAGCGTATTTACAATCTCCCTGTACAGCCGATGTGTATGGGGAGATGCTATTGTATGATAGTAGGTGAAGGTAGAAAATTTTATAACAGGAGATTGAAATGAAAATTGTCTTTATTGTCAGCTTTGTTCTGATTTTAATTCTTTTTGTTTGCTGGCTGGGATTGCAGGTGAAACCGGCCTCTTTTGCGCCGATTTCTTTGGACGCAGATGAGGTGAAACGTGTGCCATTGCCGGAAGGATTGCCCGAGCCAGTGAACCGTTTTTACCGCGAGGTGTATGGGGATACTATCCCGGTGATTGACTCGGCGGTGATCAGCGGGCGGGCAGTATTGCGTATAGGCGGAATCCCCTTCCCCAGCCGTTTCCGTTTTACCCATATCACAGGTCAGGGATACCGTCATTATATTGAGGCTTGCTGGTTTGGGATTCCCTTGTTTAAGGTTAATGAGACCTACCTGGATGGCAAGGGGCATCTGGAATTACCGATGGGGGTGTTTGAAGGACAGAAGATCAATCAGGGCGCCAATCTGGGGCTGTGGTCCGAGAATGTGTGGATGCCGGCGGTCTTTTTGACCGATCCGCGGGTGCAGTGGGAAGCTGTGGATGATGCCACCGCGATCCTGGCAGTGCCGTATGTGGATGAAACCGAAAGATTCGTCGTCCGTTTTGACACGCAAACTGGCCTGGTGCAATGGATGGAATCGATGCGTTATCAGGATGAGGACAGCGTTGAGAAGGTACTCTGGATAAATCAAATTCTGGAGTGGAGTGAAGTTGACGGGTATCGTCTTCCGACGGCGGCCGCATTGATCTGGATGGATGCAGGAAAGCCCTGGGCAGTATGGGAAGTTGAGGATGTTGTGTATAACGCCGATGTTTCGGAGTATATCCACGCCCGAGGTAAGTAAGTTCATTTTCATCCCCCACTTGACCAGGTTCTCAATCCTCAAAGCGGTCAAATCAAAATCCCCCGCAGCGGCGATGTGCTGCGAGGGATTTTTCCTTATATTTAGAGTGGTCAAGGCATTATTTTTTTTGCGAAGCATCAGTTCCAGGAATGAGGTACAGTCTATTCTATGGAGAACAGGAGAAGGACGTTGATATGAATGAAAACGGATTCGTGTTGGAGACCTTTGGTCTGGAGAAATCTTTCGGTGATGTTCACGCCCTGCGCGGTGTGGATTTGAAAGTGCCGGCGCATTCCATTTTTGGTTTTTTAGGACCGAACGGGGCCGGCAAGACGACATTGATGAAATTATTGTTGGGGTTGTCCCGGCCAACCAGGGGCAGCGGCAAGATCTTTGAACATGATATTGTCAAGGAAAGCGTTGCCATCCGTGAGCGGATTGGCTATTTGCCCCAGCAGCCGCGTTTTGTGGACGATATGACCGCCAGAGAAAACCTGCGCTTTGCGGCACGTTTCTTTTTCAGCGGTCCGGCTGACAAAATGGAAGCACGCTGTGCGGAGATGCTGGAGCTGGCAGGGCTGGCTGATAAGGCTGATCGTCCGGTCAAGGGCTTTTCTGGGGGCGAGAAGCAGCGCCTGGGAATTGCCCTGGCGCAGATCAATTACCCCGATCTGTTGATCCTGGACGAACCCGCTTCGGCTTTGGACCCGCTGGGGCGCAAGGAAGTGCTGGAAGTCATGGCGCGCCTGCGCAAGCACACCACCATTTTTTACTCTACCCACATTCTGGATGATGTCCAGCGGGTGAGTGATACCGTAGCCATTCTCAATAATGGCGAACTGGTGACATGCGGTCCGATTGAGCAGATCCTGAATGCACAGGATGGGGTTGTATACAGCCTGACCACAAAGGGTTATTCGGAAAGTGTAGAACGGCAGTTGTGGATGCAGGACTGGGTAACGCAGGTCGAGCTGATACATAACAATGGGGTTTCGACCTGGCAGATCAGCGTCAACGATGAGGCATCAGCCGAGGCGCTTTTGCTGCGGCAAGTGTCCCAAGATCCACAGGTGACGGTGACGGCCTTTAGCCGTAAGAAATATGAGCTGGAAGAAGTATTTATGAATCTGGTAGAAGGAGGCAGCGATGACCGTAAATAGCGAATTGCAACGGGTGAATGAGTGGGCGCCGATGCGGGGATTTGCCAATATGTTTTACAAAGAGAACTACGCCTGGTGGCGCACCCGCCGCTGGTGGGTCAATGCGATTGTGTGGATCGCCATAATTTGCAGTCTGGTGGCATTTATGTTGTTTGTGTTGCCTGGGCAGGCTGCTGCCAATAATGATCCAAGCCTTGCCGAGATGGGCGGACCACTGGCATTGGCGCAGAACATGGGACTCACCATTTTTTTTCAGATGGGTGCTTTGGCAATTGGGATTGGCACAATCATTTTATGCCAGGGTTTGATCGCACATGAAAAAGAAACCGGGTTGATCGAATGGTTGTTGGCCAAACCAGTCACCCGCCGGGCGTATATCCTGTCCAAACTGGCCTCGTCGCTGATTGCTGTACTGGTGCTGTTGATTGGCGGGCCGGCGCTGGTGACAATTGGATTGTTCTATCTGCGCATGGGATTGGACTTCCCTTTGATCCCCTTCCTGCAAGGAACAGGCATCCTGATTGCTCACACTGCCTTCTATCTTTGTCTGACGGTGATGCTGGGAACATTCTTCTCCAAACGGTCGCCAATCATGGGGATTGCCGTAGGCACACTGGTGGGCGGTAATGTGCTGGCCGGGTTTATTTCACAAACTTTGTATTTCACCCCCTGGGGATTTGGACGGGTTGCGTTATCGCTGGCCAGCAGTGAGCCTGTTCCGGCTGGAATGCTATGGCCGCCACTGATTTCAACAATTATTTTGAGCGCAGTCTTCATTCTCGTGGGTTTGGTCAAGTTTGAGAAATCGGAGTTTTAGTCATGAAGGATAATTTTATGTCTCGCAGAGCAGCAGGTGTTGTTTTAATAAGCTGCGCAGCCTTGGTGCAGGCTGCCCGCTATTTGTCAGCGGCGATTTACGGTTCGAATATGATCAGTTGGAATACAGATTTATTTCAGGCCATGCTGCAGTATGTAGGCAACGGGTTGGTGGTGTGGAGCCTGGTTCTGTTGGCGGTTGGAATTGGGTACCTGATTTGGGCGGAAGTGGAGGCAGTTATTTCCCACCATGCCAAACAGGATTGAATGGATCGATGATTTTATCAACAAAAAGGAAGGGACTCCGCCCCGACAATGAGTACATGGTCTGCATACAGGGAGTTTAATTCGTGATCAGCAATATGATTTGGGATGTGGACGGCACACTGTTCAATACTTACCCCGCCATCACATACGCTTTGAGCAAAGCGTTGAACCGCATGGGAAAGCCTGTGGCGCTGAACCTGATTGACGGATTGGTGCGGCAGTCTTTCCAATATTGCGTGGATACGCTGTGCCGGCGCTATAAGGTGGATGCAGATTTGCTGCTGGAGCAATTCGCAGAGGTGTATCGCACGATCTCGCTGCAAAATCAGCCGCCGGTAGATGGAGCGCGTGAAGTGTGTGAATGGATTGCGGCACAGGGCGGAAAGAATGTGGCTGTCTGCTATCGGGAAGACAGGGATGTGCGCCGCTTGTTTGAGGTGCATGAATTGGCGGATTATTTCACTGGCATGCATCTGGTGTCAACGGCGGTGGAAGACGATTCCTTGAAGGGTATTATCCGGAAATACAGGTTGAAGTCGGAAGAGACACTTGTGGTAGGCGATCGCCTTGTCAATATTGAAGCTGGCCGGGCGGCGGGCTGCCAGACCTGCCAGATTGGGGATGAAGTGCTAACTGGACAGGTAGATCTGCAAGTCTCGAATTACAGTCATTTGCTCAATAAATTACAGATGCAAAAAGATGAGGATATCTGCTTTGCCAGACCAGTAAAATCTGAGTTAGATGATTAACACCAATTGCTTTGGTTGCCGAATGGTATCAGTGCGCATTTTTATTGTGATGGGATCGTTGTAATAAAGTTCGGCTAAAGGAGCAGAAGCCAATATGAAACAAAAAATTGATAGAACCCCGTTCCTGTTTTTTGCGCTGAGTTTTCTGATCTCATGGTCTGTTTGGATCTTCCAGATACGCTCCGGAGGTTCCAGCCAGATCTTGTTTTGGCTGGCAGGTTTTGGGCCAACGCTGGCAGCTTTGATTCTGACAGCCTGGTGTGGTGGAAAAACAGCCTTGAAGGGTTTTCTGAGGCGAGTATTTCAATGGCGGGCAGGGCTGTTCTGGTATGGCATCAGTTTATTGGGAACACCCCTGGTCATGCTGCTGGCGCTGGGCTTGCACATGTTGATGGGAGGCGGCAGACCGCAGTTTGTTGATCCCAACCACCTGGTGACCTCAATTGAACAATGGCCGGGGATATTGATCGTCTTTGGGTATGTGTTTGTCTTCACTGCTTTAGGCGAGGAGCCAGGCTGGCGGGGTTATGCTTTGCCCCGATTGAAGGCCCGATTTTCTCCTTTTGTTGCCAGCCTGGTTCTGGGGTTGATCTGGGCTTGCTGGCATTTGCCGCTGTTCTGGATGGCTGGCAATTTTCACCAGGACTTGCCGGTGAGCTGGTTTCTGCTGCAAGTGTTGGGTTCCACCTTTTTATATACATGGATGCATCATCATACCCGGGGCAATTTACTTATCACGCTGCTTTTCCATACCTCAAGCAATGCCGCGGTTGGGTTGCTGCCTGTTTTGCCGCTGGACAATGCGGGCAGCCTGCGTCCGTTGTGGCTGACGGTGGGCATATTGTGGCTGCTGGTGGGCTGTGTTTTGTTTTGGGACAGGGGAATATTCTTTGCTAACAAGAAGCAGGATCAGCCTGCCGGTTGATATTCTCCCCCACCTGGCCAGGTGAATCATCATTCAGACGACTATCCTGAATTGCTCCAGTTGCCGGATGGTATCAGGGAGCATTTTCGTTATGATGGTATTGTCGGTAGAAAGTTCAATATGTTCGGTTTTTAAATATCTTAAGAAGGCGCAGCTATGAAAACAAAATTGATCCTGTCTTATTTTTGGAAACTCCCCCTGTGTGGGTTGGTTTATTTTATAGCAATGGCTGTCAGCGGCGGTCTGCTGGACAGATTGGGTTTTGAAACCCCGGCCTTGCCAAAAGGCACAGATCCGGGTGCAATCGCCCTGTGGTTTGTAGCGGGCAGTATGCTGCTGGCTTTTGTGCTTTCCTTCGTTGCAGGGCGGCTGCGCGCTAACTGGCTGATGCGCTGGCTGATCCTGGCAGAGCTGGTGTGGACATTTGCCGCCCTGGGGATGGTGATTGAGTCAGTCTTTTTTATGAACACGGATGCGGTGGCTTCAATTATAAATGCCGTGTACACGCTGCTCAGCTTCCTGCTGCCCAGCCTGATCCTGGCGCTGATGACGGCGCTTCTGTTCCCGCCAGAGCAGCCTTCCAAACCCTGCCTGCAAAGTCTAAAAGGCTTCTTTGCCGGGCGCAGTCTTCTGGACTGGGCGTGGCGTTTGCTATTGGCTGTGGCGGCTTATCCGATGGTCTATTTCGCCTTTGGTCTGCTGGTGAAACCGCTGGTGGGCGAGTATTATACGCAGGGGATGGTTGAGCTGATCCTGCCAACCTGGGGCCAATTGATCCCCTTGCAGTTGGCGCGCAGCCTGTTATTCCTGACCGCCAGTCTGCCGGTGATCGCCTGGTGGCGCGGTTCGCGGCGCAGTTTGTGGGTTGCTCTGGGGATGGCGGTGTTTGTGCTGACGGCTTTCATGGCGGTGATCACTTCCTATTGGTTCCCGTGGCAGATGCGCCTTTTCCATGGACTGGAACTGCTGGCCGATGGGCTGGTATATGCGGGTGTGCTGGCGGTTTTGTTCCGCCCTATGCCTGCTGCTTCGCAGGTGAGAATGAGACTGGCGCAGCTGGAGGTATGAGGAGAAAGAAACATCAGGGATGATGATGCAGCCTCGCGTGATACGCGGGGCTGTTGTTTTATAGAGGAGGAATGCCGTACGGTTTGATCACGTGAGGGAGTATACGATTCCACCTGATATGTGATATTGCCTGGAGTTTTCAATTGCAGGGAATAAAGTCATATTCTGGTGGTGACGATGCATTCAACAAAGCACTGAATACCGTACCTCGTTGATACGGTGATGGGACTTTCCCCAAGAAATAAAAATCGCACGCTTCGGTCCCTCTGGGGGACAGGTGCAAGCTCAGCGTACGATTTTTGCAGTGAACGCGGGCAAGGTCCCCTGATGGGGGGAGACTCGAATGTCATCCCTCGATGGGGCTCCCAAACAAAAAATCCCCGGTATATCCGGGGATTTTGCAGTGAACGCGGGGAGACTCGAACTCCCAACCAATGGCTTAAAAGGCCACTGCTCTGCCATTGAGCTACGCGTCCGTACTGCGGAGCTTATTTTATCACTATGCGGGAGGAGCGTCAACAGCTACAGCAAGTTAATCACAAGAAAAACGCCCGCGGGGTTACTTCTGGCGGGCGAAAATTGTGTTTAGCGGTTCCAGCGGCCGCCGCGGTTGTCGCCGGCGGCACCGGTGCCGTCCTGAACATTCAGGTTCTGGGGAGCAGGGACGCCGTCGTTCAGGCATTCGCCGTCTTCCAGCAAGGTCTGGTCCTGAAGCTGGAGCTGTGCCTGATAGCGCAGCGCATTTGCGGCGCCAGCGCGGCCCAGGCCCTGGCCCTGACGGGCGGCCTGCATGCCGTATCCGCCCGTGGGCAGGATGGCATAAAAGTCTTCAGAGATCACATCGACGGAGATGGCGATATCGTAAGCGGTCTCGCCAGCGGCGATACGGGCTTCCACTTCTTCTGCGGGCAGCCCGGTCATTTCAACCAGGGCTGCAACCATATTGTCGTGGTTGAGGTAGCGCGGTTCATAGGTGGCCGGGGTTTCCGGGGGCCCCTCTGTCTGGGCGAAAACGCTGCCAGTGAATGCGAACATGCTCACCAATACCGCTGCCAATGTCAGACCGATCATTGTCTTTTTCATTTGAAACTCCTTTTTACAAATAGGTTTGTACTGTATGTTACTGATGCAATCATAGCTGGCGGGTATGAAGAATTTGTGAACAATGTATGCAGATTTGATAAAAAACCTGGGGGAAACCAAATATTTTGAAGAATATGCCTTCCAACGGGGAAGTTTTTCCGTTTCGGAATTTATGAAGGGCAATTCGGCTATTTATGCGGTAAAAACCGGGAACGGGTTATTGACAATTGATTGAGGACTGCTACAATTAAAATTGTAAATATCGGAACCATATTATTCCGAATCGGAACGATTATGCCAAAAACAAACCCGTTTATGCCATTTGATGATCTGGATTACCGGATCGTATGTGCGCTGCGCAAGGATGCCCGTGCTTCGGCTTCGGTGATCGCGCGTGAGATGGATGCCAACGAGCGCACAGTGCGCAAACGCATTGACAGGCTGGTGGATCTGGGTGCGGTGCGCCTGACCGCTGTGGTAGACCCCAAGGTGTTTGGATATGGCATTTCGGTAGATATCTTCCTTGAAATTGCCCCCGATCTTGAAAAAGAAATCCTGTCTGTTTTGATGGGGATGACCCAGATCACGTATCTGGCATACGGTGAAGGCACCAGTCATATTTCCATTGAAAGCCGCTTCAAAACAAGTGAAGAGATGCATACCTTTCTCCGGCAGACTTTGCCTGCCATCCCCGGGGTGCGGGTAACCGGGTATGCGCTTGTCCCTGGTATCCTTCGCAATATTGACGAATGGATGCCCCCGCCGGAAGATTTTGGTGTTTTCAGAGATTCAGATTGAATCTCTGTTTTTGTTTATTAGCCATCGGACAGTCTAGCATTTCAGGTAAACGCTTTTCCTTCAATCCAAAGCGGATTGTTAGGTGTGTTACGTGCGCCTGCTGCCAAACTGAAGATGGAGATTAACACCTTATTTTGGAGGTTTGCAATATGCAACTGAAACATTTTATTGAGACGCAGGATTTTACCAAAGAAGAATTGCTCGACATGATCGAAACCACGCGGGCGATCAAGGAAGCAGACAAGCAGGGCTGCACGCCAAAACTGCTGAAAGACGCTTCGCTGGCGATGATCTTCGAAGAACCTTCCACCCGCACCCGTGTGTCCTTTGAGGTCGCCATGACAGAATTGGGCGGGCATGCCCTGTATCTGAAACCGGGTGAGATTCATCTGGGTGTGCGCGAGTCCCTGGCCGACACCGCTCAGGTGTTGTCCCGTATGGTGGATGTGGTCATGATCCGGGCACTGGAACACAAGACGGTCACCGGCTTTGTGGAACACGCTCAGGTACCGGTGATCAATGGTCTGACCGACTATAACCACCCCACCCAGGTGGTGTGCGATGTGTTCACAATGATGGAGCACATGCCCGCCGGCAAGAAGCTGGAAGACCTGCACGTGACCTTTGTGGGCGACGCCACCAACGTGCTCAGTTCGCTGATGTTCATCTGCACCCGCATGGGCATGCACTTCACCCATGCCGCCCCGAAGAAATACCAGGCCCGGCCGGAATGGATCGAGATCGCCGAAGCGAACTGCAAGGTTTCCGGCGGTTCTTTCCGCGTGACGGAAGATCCGATTGACGCAGTCAAGGATGCTGACTTCATTTACACGGATCTGTGGTGGTGGGTCGGCCAGGAAGCCGAAATCCCCGAACGCGAGAAAGCCTTCATGCCCAAATATCAGGTCAATATGGACTTGTTGAAAAAAGCCCCGGCCACCTGCAAGGTAATGCACTGTCTGCCCGCTTCCCGCGGGGTGGAAGCCACCGATGAAGTACTCGATTCCCCGCAATCCATCATTTATGATCAGTCAGAGAACCGCCTGCACACCGAGAAAGGGCTGCTGGTGTGGTTTGTTTATCCCCACCTGAAGCGGCCTTCGGAAGAATTGAAAGCTTTCCATAAAGGCAAGATCGAGGCTTTTCTGTCAGAAAAGCTCGGCAAGTGACCCACATTGTTTTTCTAACTATTTTTTTGAAGGGAGCATTTCATGTCTGAATCAAATGCAGTAGAAAAAAAAGGAAAAGGTTTCAAGAAGGTGATGCGAGGTCTGGATATGACCCTGTTCACCGTGTGCGCCATTCTGGTAATCGACACCCTGGCGCCTTCGGCTGCCATCGGCCCCTCCAGCATTTCCTGGTGGCTGATCACGCTGGTGCTGTTCTTCATTCCCTACGGGCTGATCACGGCTGAACTGGGCACGGCTTATCCTGACCAGGGCGGTTTGTATATCTGGGTCAAGAAAGCCTTCGGCGAAAAATGGGCGGCGCGCACGACCTGGCTGTACTGGATCAATGTGGCCCTGTGGATGCCGGCGGTATATGTGCTCTTCGCCGGGATGTTCGCCCAATTGTTTGCCCCTGACCTGGGCCTGTGGGGACAAATCCTGATTGGCGTGGTGATGACCTGGGTGACGGTGTGGATCGGCGTCAAGACTCTGGAAACCTCCAAGTGGGTGCCCAATATCGGCGCGATCTTCAAGGCTTTGATCATGGTGGTGATCGGCGTGGCGGCGTTCATTTTTGCTGGCAAGAACGGCGTAGCCAATGACCTTTCTTTTGGTAACCTGCTGCCCACCTGGGATGCTGGTTTGTTCTTCCTGCCAGTGATCGTGTACAACTTCATGGGCTTTGAATTGATGTCTGGCGCAGGGGATGAAATCAAGAACCCCGGTAAGGACATTCCGCGGGCGATCATCATCTCCGGTCTGCTGATCACTGTCTTTTATATGCTGGGCACGATCGGCATGTTGATGGCTTTGCCAGTGGAAGATCTGGGTCTGGTGGACGGGATCATCGATACCCTGCGCATCCTGCTCGGCGAGACAGGCTTTGGCGGTTTGATGGTAACCGTGCTGGGGATTGGGGCGTTGTACAGCTTCCTGGCCAACATGGTCACCTGGACGACGGGCGCCAACAAGACAGCAGCTGAAGCCGCTGATGAAGGCGAATTGCCGGCTTTCTTCGGCAGGCTGCACCCGGTCAACAAATCGCCGGTGGGCGCATTTGTTTTGACGGGAATCATCTCCAGCATTGTGATCGTGGCGTATGGCCTCATGGCCGGCAGCAACGAGGACCTGTTCTGGACGCTGTTCGCATTCAGCTCGATGGTTTTCCTGCTGCCCTATCTGGCGCTGTTCCCGGCTTTTCTGAAGCTGCGCAAGATTGATCCCGACCGCGAGCGCCCCTACCGGGTGCCGGGTGGAAATGGTCTGGCATGGGTAATGGTCGTCGTATGCATGTTGTTCATTGTTCAGGCGATCGTGTTCTTCATCTGGGTGCCGGGCGAGCCGATTGACTGGGCTTATGCCGCCCCGGTGTTGATCGGCGTGGCCTTGACGCTGGTGGCCGGTGAAATTTTGCTGATAGCCGCCAAGAAGAACAAGAAAAGCTAAACTTTCATCACAACGAGGGTGGAGTTGGAAAGTCTGGCCCCATCCTCGTTATCAATCGGTACAGGAGGATGATCGTGTCTGAATTATTGAAAGGAACACCGCGGCAAGATGGATATCGCATGCCGGGTGAATTTGAACCGCACGTCCAGACCTGGATGCTGTGGCCGGAGCGTACCGACAACTGGCGGCTGGGGGCGAAACCTGCCCAGGCAGCCTTCACTGCCGTGGCGAAAGCCATCGCCCAGTTCGAGCCGGTCAGCATGGGCGTCTCGGCTGGTCAGTTTTTGAATGCACGCTATCACCTGCCCAAAGAAGTGCGGGTAGTAGAAATGTCTTATAACGATTCCTGGATCCGTGACTGTGGGCCGACCTTTGTGACCGATGACAAAGGCGGGGTGCGCGGCGTGGACTGGGGTTTCAATGCCTGGGGCGGTCTGGATGAAGGGCTGTACTTCCCCTGGGACCTGGACGACCTTGTGCCGCAAAAAGTATTAAACGCAGAATGTAAGGACCGCTATCGGGCACCCCTGGTGTTGGAGGGCGGCTCGATCCATGTCGACGGCGAGGGAACTTTGCTGGCCACTGAAGAGTGCCTGTTGAACGCCAACCGTAATCCACAGCTCAGTAAAGAAGAGATAGAAGGATATCTTAAGGAATACCTCAACATCGAAAAGATCATCTGGATTGGCAAGGGCGTGTTCAACGACGAAACCAACGGCCACGTGGATAACCTGTGCTGCTTCCTGCGTCCCGGCGAAGTGGCGCTGTCCTGGACAGACGACGAGAACGACCCGCAGTATGAGATCT
>Ga0334890_1001487_pt1 | contig 30965 bp, 22 predicted proteins | sample GraSluR1_MG_3_FD_207220 | JGI IMG/M metagenome (GOLD analysis project Ga0334890, IMG submission 207220) | Sludge microbial communities from methane-producing bioreactor in Wageningen University, Netherlands - Granular Sludge_31_08-R1 | ecosystem: Engineered > Bioreactor > Anaerobic >... | reverse complement strand
CGGTGGTCACAGGCAGGCCGATGCTCATGTTCTTTCCGGGCCGCTACGAGCAGTCCAACACGCTGGGCTCATCGCTCGTGCTGTTCGGTCGGCTCAAGGACGACCAGTACTACCGAGCCAAGAACATTCTGGAACAGGAGGCGTGAGCTCAATGCAGCTCGACCAGATCTTCGCCAAGGACATCCAGCGCCCGATCGAGGGCGTCATCAAGGCCGATGACGCAGCGCACCTGAGCACCGAGGTCGACGAGTACGTCCTGACCAACGAGGCCGCCAAGGGGCTGGAGATCCTGCTGGAGGAGTACACCTCCTACACCAACGCCAACGGTGTCTGGATCTCCGGCTTCTTCGGCTCCGGCAAGTCACACCTGCTCAAGATGCTGGCCCACCTGTTGGGCGACGTCGAGGGCCAGGGCTTTCCGCGCCAAAGCATCTCGGACAGTTTCCGCGCCAAGTCCCCCGATGCGTTCCTTCCTGGCCTGCTCAACAAGGCCGATCGTATCCCTGCGAGGAGCCTGCTGTTCAACATCGATCAGAAGGCCACGCTGATCTCCAAGGATCAGACCGACGCTCTGCTCAAGGTATTCGTCAAGGTCTTCGACGAGTCGCGGGGCTACTACGGCAACCAGGGCCATGTCGCTCGCTTCGAGCGCGACCTGGACAACCGCGGTCAGTACCAGGCCTTCCAGGAGGCGTTCGAGCGGATCGCGGGCATTCCGTGGGCTCAGGGGCGCGAGCAGAGCGCGCTGGAGGGGCCGAGCATCGACCGGGCCTTCGCCGAGGTCAACGGCGGGACCGCCAACGGCATCATCCGGCAGTACAGCGCGTCGTACGCGGTCTCGATCGAGGACTTCGCCGATGAGGTGAAGGCCTGGCTGGACAATCAGCGGGACCCGGCATTCCGACTTAACTTCTTCGTGGACGAGGTGGGCCAGTTCATCAGCAGCGACACCAAGCTGATGCTCAACCTGCAGACCATCGCCGAGTCGCTCAACACCAAGTGCGGCGGCCGAGCATGGGTATTCGTGACCTCGCAGGAGGACATGGACAAGGTCATCGGCGACCGCACCCGCCAGCAGGGCAACGACTTCTCCAAGATCCAGGCCCGCTTCAACACTCGTCTCAAACTGACCAGTGCCGATGTCGAGGAGGTCATCCGCAAGCGTCTGCTGGAGAAGAACGACGCCGGTATCGGCGCGCTGAGCGTGATCTACGCCGAACAGCACGCCAACTTCAAGACACTGTTCGACTTCGTCGACGGCGCCAAGACCTACCGCAACTACACCGACGAGACCCACTTCATCGGAACCTACCCGTTTGTCAGCTACCAGTTTCCGCTTTTCCAGGCTGCGATCGAGGGCATCTCCGACCACAACGTGTTCGAGGGGCGCAACAGCTCGGTCGGCGAGCGCTCAATGCTCGGCGTGGTACAACAGGTCGCCAAGGGCATCGGCAACGTCGAAGTCGGCCTGCTCGCGACGTTCGACAGCATGTTTGCCGGCATCCGTGCCTCGCTGAAGTCGGCAGCCCAACGCTCGATCGATGTCGCCGAGCGCAACCTCGACAACGACTTGGCCATCCGCCTGCTCAAAGCACTGTTCCTGGTGAAGTACGTCGAGAGCTTCCAGGCCACCCCGCGCAACCTGACGGTGCTGGTCTATGACCGCCTCGGCCTCGACCTCCCGGCGCTGTCCGAGCGGGTCAAGGAAGCGCTGATACTGCTGGAAACGCAGACCTACATACAAAGACGCGGCAACACCTACGAGTATCTGACCAACGAAGAGCAGATCATCGAGGAAGAGATCAAGAACGTCGATATCGACTCCTCCGAGGTCGCCACCCGGCTGTTCAAGATCCTGTCCGGCGACGTGATCAAGACCAGCAAGATCCGCTACGCCAAGAACGGGCAGGACTTCCCGTTCGGTTTCAAGCTCGACGACCAGGCTCACGGCTCGCAGAAGGAGCTGGCGGTCCATTTCATCTCCCCGGAGTACCCGTACTCACCCGAGGAGATCCGCATGCATAGCGCGGGCAAGGACGAGCTACGGGTCATCCTCGAACCGGACGCCCGGGTGCTCGCAGACCTGCGGTTGCTGATCAAGACCGAGAAGTACATCAAGCGCAAGCAGGGCACCTCGATCTCGGCCATCGAGGGCCAAATCCTGCAGAACAAGGGCGCGCAGAACATCGACCGCGAGAAGGAGCTGATCGAGCGGGTCAAGGCCTCGGTGGGCAAGTCGACCCTGGTCATCAACGCCGCAGACATCGCCTCCAGCTCCCAGGACGCCCCGGTCCGGGTGACCGACGGCTTCCAGGACCTGATCAGCCGCACCTACCCCCAGCTCAAACTGCTCGACGGGCGGACATACAGCGAGCAGCAGGTCATCGGGGCAGCCAACCCCGACAGCGGGCTGTTCGACGCTGCGGACGCCAGCAGGCTGTTCGCGCCGTCCGAGGAGGTGCTGTCGTTCGTCCTGCGCAAAGATGCGCTCGGGGAGCAGGTCACGGTCAAGACCATCGTCGACAGTTTCACCGCAAAGCCCTACGGCTGGGACCTGGCCTCCATCGAGGTCCTGATCGCCTACCTGATCGGCACCTCCAAGGTCACGCTGACCGTCGACGGCAATGTGCTCAAGCGGTCCGAGGTCGCCACGGCGCTGCGCAACACCCAGAAGCATGCCCACGCTGTGGTGTCGCCCCAGAAGACGTTCGACGAGCGCAAGGTCGCTGCCTTCCGCAAGTTCTGCACCGACTTCTTCGACGAGGGCAATACGCCCAAGGACCCGCTGGAGCTGGCCCGCCACGGTGCCGACAAGCTGAAGGCCAAGCGCGACGAGCTCAAGGCCACCGTCGCCGGCTCGAAGTATCCGTTCGTCAGCCAGCTCTCCGGGCCGATCGACCTGCTCGACCAGGTGGTCGGCAAGCCCGACGACTGGTACCTGACCAACTTCAACCTGGACGACGATCTGGTCGATGCCAAGGAGTCCACGATCGACCCGATCCAGGCATTCCTCAGTGGTGGCCAGAAAGCTATCTATGACGACGCCGCCGCTCTGCTGACCACCCACAGCAGCAACCTCGGCTACCTGCCGTCCGGTAGCGACGCCACGGCGCGCGCTGCTCTGGACGACCTGAACGCCTTCCGCGGCAACAAGATGGCCCAGCTCAAGCAGGCCACCGACCAACTGCGTGCCCAGATCGATCAGGTCGTCGCAACCAACCGCACCGACGTCGTCGCGGCGATCGAGGGACGTAAGGCCGAGATCGAGCAGAGCGCCTTCTATGCCAAGGCAACCTCGGAAGCCCAGGAGAGCGTGCTGCGCCTAGTTGATCAGACGATCTCCCGCGTCCGCTCTCAGAACCAGGTCGCCCTCATCCGCGAGACCGGCTCGAGTTTTGAGGAGTCGGTCTACCCGAGCCTGCTCGACCAGCTGGCCGCCGCGCAGCAGGGAGGCGATGATGGAGACGGTGACACACCGCCACCGAAGCAGACCGTGTCGGTCAAGACCATCTCCGCCACCGGTGTCTCCGGGGTACTGGAGACGGAGGCGGACGTCGACCGCTACCTCGACGCCCTGCGCTCGGCGCTGGTGAAGACCCTGAACGACGGAAAGCGAATCTCGCTCTGATGGAAACCGCACCACTGAAGTCGTTCGCCACCTGGGCACGCACCTCGCTCATCCGCGAAGTGACCGCCCGGATCGCCGTTGTGCTGGCCCCTGCCTCGCCCGAGCGGGTCGAGCAGTCCAAGGCAGTGGAAGCCCTCGAGAAGGCCGTCACGGCGGCCGGCGGGGTCGACAAGGGCAAGGCCGCGGTCGCCGACAAGGTCGCCTACACCTGGTTCAACCGGATCATCGCCCTGCGCTTCATGGACGCCAACGGCTACACCGGTGTCGGTGTCGTCTCTCCGCAGGCCGGCGTCGAGACCGGACAGCCCGAGGTCCTGGCCGAAGCCAAGCGCGGCAACATCGACACCGGGGTGGTTGCGGGCAAGACCCGCGAAACCGTCACGAGTCTGCTCAACGGCACCCGCCGGAGCACCGATGCCCAAGGAGAGGCCTACGCTCTGCTGCTCGCTGACTACTGCCGCCACTGGAACCGCGCCATGCCGTTCATGTTCGAGCGCGAGGGCGACTTCACCGAGATGCTCATCCCGGCCAACCTGCTGGCCGAAGACTCAGTCCCGAGCCGAGCAGTCAAGGTATTGACCAAGGACGTTTGCCAGGACGTCGAGGTCATCGGCTGGCTCTACCAGTTCTACATCTCGGAGCGGAAGGACGAGGTCTTCGCTGGCTTCAAGAAGAACAAGAAGGCCGGCGCCGACGAGATCCCGGCAGCCACCCAGCTGTTCACGCCTCACTGGATTGTCCGCTACCTCGTCGAGAACTCCCTCGGCCGGCTGTGGATGCTCAACCGCCCCGACTCCCGCCTGGTGGACCAGATGGAGTACTACATCGCCCCGGTCAACGACGAGACGGACTTCCTCAAGATCACCCGGCCTGAAGAGCTCAAGGTCGTCGACCCAGCCTGCGGGTCGGGGCACATGCTGACCTACGCCTTCGACCTGCTGTATGCCATCTACGAGGAAGAGGGCTACGCACCTGCCGAGATCCCCGGCCTTGTCCTGACCAACAACCTCTTCGGCGTCGAGATCGATCCTCGCGCCGGAGCCCTCGCAGCTTTCGCCCTGACCATGAAGGCCCGCGCCAAGCAGCGCACGTTCTTCAACAAGCAGATTGAACCCAACGTCTGCGTCCTCGACCCCATTCGATTCACCCCGGATGAGATCGACTTCCTGCTGACTCGCGTGGGAAACAAGTATGCCGAGTCGGCCTTCTGGAACCAGTTCGACCACGCGGACGTGTACGGGTCGCTGACTCGGCCCGACCCTGAATCTCTCGCACGGCTCTCACTACATTTGGACTCGCTCGACGACGGAGGTAACATGCTCCGTGCCGACGTTATCGACCGCGCGCGTCAAGTTGTGAGGCAGGCAGAATACCTAAGCCCGCGCTACTCGGCTGCGGTGGCGAATCCGCCCTACATGGGCAGTGGGAACATGGGCGCTTTGTTGACGGACTTCGCAAAGCATTCTTTCCCAGTATCGAAGGCAGACCTCTTCGCGATGTTCATCGAGCGATCCATCGCGCTCTGTCTTGGCGGCGGATTCGTTGGCATGATCACCATGCAGTCCTGGCTCTTCCTTGGTGCGTTCCAAAAGCTTCGCGTGATGCTATTGCGGCGCGATGGAATTGAGAACCTGGCACATCTAGGCACAGGAGCTTTCGATACGATCGGTGGGGAAGTGGTAGCAACCGCAGCGTTTATAGTTCGCGTCAGGAGACCTGGCGGAGTCAGTCTCGTTGAGCGATTGGTGAATGCAACCGGGTCGCAAGCGAAGGAGTCCGCCTTGCGTGAGGTAGCGCAAGGGCGCAATCTAGGACTCGCCACCAGAGTGGATCTGAGATCGATGCTCGCTGTGCCTCGATCACCATTAGCCTACTGGTTTTCTCCGGAGGTAATAGGCCTATTCAAGCGTGGCCGCACAGTGGCGACAGTTGCCGAGACAGCCAAGGGCATGGTTACGGCCGACAACGCCGCATTCGTTCGTCAGTGGTGGGAAGTTAGCCTCGGTCGGATTGGGTTTGGCTATGCCACGCGCGAGAAGGCGGAGGCGTCAGGGATGCGGTGGTTCCCATATGCGCGGGGCGGTGGCTATCGCAAGTGGTTCGGGAATATTGATGCAGTGGTCGACTGGCTCGATGATGGGCGTGCGATCCAAACCACTATGACTTCAGACGGCTCGCGCGTGCGAGCGACAAACACGAATCTTTCTCGCATCTTCAAACGGGGAGTCACCTGGAGTAGCGTGACTACCGGCAGGCCATCCTTCCGTCTGGTTGACGACGGCCATCTGTTCGACGCGGCCGGCGGAATCTGTCAATCTAGGTACGATCTCTACCTCATGGCGCTCTTGAACTCACGCGCAGCCGAAGAGGTTCTGTATGGTCTAAACCCAACGATCAACTTGCCGCCCGACTACCTCGGCTCAATGCCGCTGCCGGCAAACGGACCGTCGAATGAACTAGATCAGGCAGTGTCAAGGTGCGTTCAAATTCAGCGCTCAGAGTGGGCCTCTGCTGAGACCGCTTGGGAGTTCACCGGTCTTGACTTCGCCCCAAGATCAGTATCACTCTCCACAGCTCTCGAGGATAGGCGTTCGGCCTACGAGAACCGCCAAGAGGAATTGGTCCGTTTGGAATCAGGATTTGACACGTACTTTGACGCAAGCTTCGGGATAAGCAACGCACCAGCGCCTCCGACGTCCAACCCTTGGCGGAAAGACTCGCATTCCGTCCAGGAGGATGTGAAAGCTCTGTTGTCCTTCGCGGTTGGGTGCATGTTCGGCCGGTATAGTCTGGACGATTCGGGTCTAATCCTGGCTGATCAGGGCGCCACGGTGGAACATTACCTGGCCAAGGTTCCTAGCCCGACGTTTGCGCCAGACAAGGATAACGTCATTCCGATTGTGGATGGCGACTGGTTCGAGGACGACATCGTTGCGCGCGTCCGAACCTTCCTCCGTGTTGCCTTCGGGGAGCAGCATTTCGAGCAGAACCTGCAATTTGTCACGGACGCGCTTGGCGTGAAGGACATTCGCGAGTACTTCATCAAGACGGGTGCTCGGGCGGCATCGTCGAGGTTCTACGACGACCACACGCAGCGGTATAGGAAGCGCCCGATCTACTGGCTGTTCTCTAGCCCTAGGGGGTCATTCAGCGCCCTCATGTACATGCACCGTTACACGCCCTCGACGGTCTCGACGGTGCTCAACGAGTACCTACGGGAGTTCACGGCCAAGCTCTCGTCGAGCCTGCAGCAACAGGAGCGCCTGGCGGCTGGCGGTGGGACGCCGCGTCAGCAGGCGGCCGCGCAGAAGGAGGCCGATCGGCTCCGCAAGGTGCTGCTTGAGCTTGAGGAGTACGAGCACGACGTGTTGTACCCGCTGGCGTCCCGGCAACTCACGATCGACCTGGACGACGGCGTGAAGGCTAACTATCCGAAGTTCGGTACCGCTCTGAAGAAGATCCCCGGACTTGAGGCCAGCGATGAGTGACTCCGCCACGGTCCGTCCGCACCTGCTGCGCTGGTTCGACAGCCGCCGCGTCGTGTTCTGGCATGACCCGGAAGGCCAGTACTCGGCGGATCTCGACGGCCTCGACCTTCCGGGGATCCACACGATTCGTGTCGCTAACGATGAGTTCGCGGTGAAGAACCGTTTGTTGCACGACGAGCCTGAGGGCAAGTTCCTCGTCTATCGCTCAGGTCAGGTTCCGAGCGGCATCGGGGACTGGCTGCTCGATCTGGAGCTGGCCTACGGGGTCTTCACGGCCGACCGCACCGCGCTCGTTGCTCAGGATCTCGGGCTGGTGGGCAAGGGGATCGATGAGGTGGTGCACGCGCACGAGAAGTTCTTCAACGCCGCCAAGCGTGTCCAGAGCCTGAAGGCACTGCTCAGCTCGGACGACGACGCCGCCCGTCTGCGGGCCAAGATCAGCGCCGTGGTGCTCGGCCAGCGGGAGCACAGCCTGCTGGAGATCACACGCACCCTCCTGACCGAGAACGCCAAGGGATCGCACGCCAAGTACGACTCCCTCGCCGACTACGGCCTCGACAGCTTCTACTGGCAGGGCGTGGCACGCATCTACGGCTACGAATCGCCCACGCCGAGCATCGACGATCTGGTGCTCTGGATCTACCAACGAGCGCTCGAGGGCTTCAAGTCGGACCGCCCGGGCGGGCTGCAGAACATCCAACTCGATTTCGGCAGTCTGCGATACGACCGGCGAAGCCAGGAGGCCATGTCCACGCTCGCCAAGCGGGCCGCCGACGACTTGGACTACAAGTCGAAGATCGAGGACGCCAGCTTCCGCGCCCTGATCCGTGTCGACCTGTTCGAAGAGACCGACCAGAAGATCATCAGCGACCTGGCGCGCGCGGTGGCCGAGCAGACCGTCACGCCACGTGAGGTTGCCGAGGTGGTCCGGGCACGGCAGAGCAGCGTCTGGATCGACAGCTATCGACGGCTCTACACGGCGGTGGCGAGCGCTTCGGAGCTGCTGGGCGAGCTGGCAGCGCTGAACCTGGCCATGCAGTCGTTCGACAACGGGCTGGAGCGCTACCGTCGCGAGTGGTTCCGCATCGACCAGCTCTACCGCCAGTTCGTCGTCGCTGCCCGCACTGCGGAGTACCCCAAGCCCCTCGAAGCGCTGCGCGAGCAGGTCGAGAAGCGTTACACCAACAGGTACGTCTACGAGCTGGGCAATGCGTGGCAGCAGCAGGTCGACGAGGTCGAGACCTGGCGCTCGACCGCGCTGCGCTCCCAGACCGAGTTCTATGTCCGCTACGTCGAGCCGTTGGTGCGCGACGGTGACAAGAAGGCTGTCGTCATCATCTCCGACGCCATGCGCTACGAGGTGGCCGACGAACTCGGCTCGCTGATCAGGCAAGAGGACCGCTTCGACGCAACCCTGGAGGCCGTCCTGGGGGTGCTGCCCAGCTACACCCAGCTCGGTATGGCCGCCCTGCTGCCGCACTCGACGCTCAAGCACTCGGCCGACGCCAAGACCGTGCTGGCCGACGACCAACCAACCTACAACACCACGCTCCGGAGCAAGATCCTAGAGGCGGTGGGTGGGTCGGCGATCCAGGCCGAGGACTTCAAGGCCCTCACAGCCGACGAACGGCGAGAACTCTACAAGGCCAACCGGGTCCTCTACGTCTACCACAACAGGATCGACGCCACCGGCGACAAGCACGGCACCGAGCGCCAGGTGTTCGAGGCCGTGGAGGACACGCTGCGCGACATCGTCGACCTGGTGAAGAAGCTGGCCAGTGCCAACGCCACCAACATCTTCATCACGGCCGACCACGGCTTCCTGTTCCAGGACGAGGCGCTGGCCGACCCCTTCTTCCTGTCGACCAAGCCTCAAGGCGACGACCTCAAGCACGTCAACAAGCGCTTCGTGCTGGGCACAGGCCTCAAGGTCGATCCGGCCTTCGCCACCTTCAAAGCTGCCCAGCTCGGGCTGGACAGCGAGCTGGAAGTTCAGATTCCCAAGTCGATCCACCGCCTGCGGATGGCCGGCAGCGGCTCGCGCTTCGTTCATGGGGGGGCCACCTTGCAGGAGATCGTCGTCCCAGTGCTGGCGGTCAACAAGAAGCGCAGGAGCGACGTCCGGCCGGTGAATGTGAAGATCCTCCCGGAGTCGGACAAGATCACCACCGGGCAGATCGTCGTCCGCTTGTTCCAGTCAGAACCGGTCAGCGACAAGGTCCAGCCACGCTCCCTCCGAGCGGGGCTCTACGCCGGCGAAACGCTGCTCTCGAACCTCGTCAACCTGACCTTCGACGAGATCTCGACCGACACGCGTGACCGGTACCAAAGTCCGCGGATGCTGCTCAGCCAAGACGCCAACGACTACAACAACCGGGCTGTCGAGTTCCGGCTGGAGGAGCGGATCCCCAACACCAACCAGTGGCGCGTCTACGAGAAGGCCATCTACACGCTGAAGCGTTCCTTCACGTCAGACTTCGACTTCTGAGGAGAGGCGAGATGAGCGAAATCCAGAACGAGCCCCACAACGCCGGCGAGCCGCCACAGAGCGACCTCGACTACAAGATCAACCTCCTCTTCGGTGGCGTTGTCGTTCGAAAGGATCTGGTCAAGGCTGTCAAGGGCAACGCCATCGTGCCGTCCTACGTCCTGGAGTACCTGCTGGGCCAATACGCCGCGTCGGACGACGAAGCCACCATCCAGGCCGGCATCGACACCGTCCGCCAGATCCTCGCCGAGCACTACGTCCACCGCAGCGAGTCCGAGCTGGTCAAGTCCAAGATCAAAGAACGCGGCCGCCACAAGATCATCGACAAAGTCACGGTCACCCTCAACGAGAGGGCGGACGTCTACGAGGCCGAGTTCGCCAACCTCGGCATCAAGGGCGTCATCGTCGACTCGCCAATCATCACGGCCCACCCCAAACTGCTGGTGGGCGGGGTGTGGTGCATCTGTGACATCGAGTACTTCCACACCGACGACCAGCGGGTCGTGCCCTGGATCCTGGGCTCCATCAAGCCCATCCAGCTCTCGCGATTCGACGTCGACCAGTACCTGGAGTCCCGACGCGGGTTCACCACCGACGAGTGGATCGACCTGCTCATGCAGTCGATCGGTTTCAACCCCGAGATGTTCAGCAGACGCGGGAAGTTCTTCCAGCTCGTGCGCCTCATCCCGTTCGTCGAACGGAACTACAACCTGGTCGAGCTCGGACCCAAGGGCACCGGCAAGTCCCACATCTTCTCCGAGTTTTCGCCCCACGGGATGCTGATCTCCGGCGGAGAGGTCACCGTCCCCAAACTCTTCGTCAACAACGCCAACGGACGCATCGGCCTCGTCGGCTACTGGGATGTGGTGGCCTTCGACGAGTTCGCTGGCAAGAAGAAGCGCACAGACCGGGCGCTCGTCGACATCATGAAGAACTACATGGCAAACAAGTCGTTCTCCCGGGGTATCGAGACCCTGGGTGCCGAGGCGTCCATGGTGTTCGTGGGCAACACCTCACACACCGTCCCGTACATGCTCAAGAACTCCGACCTTTTCGACGAGTTGCCCGAGGCCTATCACGACCCGGCGTTCCTTGACCGCCTCCACCACTACATCCCCGGCTGGGAAGTCGACATCATCCGGGGCGAGATGTTCTCCAACGGCTACGGGTTCGTCGTCGACTACATCGCCGAAGTCCTCAAGTCTATGCGCTCACAGGACTACTCCGACCGCTACCAGCAGTACTTCACGCTGTCGCCCGACATCTCCACTCGTGACCGCGACGGCATCCACAAGACCTTCTCCGGCCTGATGAAGATCCTCTACCCCGACGGCCGCGCGAGCAGCGAGGAGATCGAGGAGATCCTCCGGTTCGCCATCGAAGGCCGGAAGCGGGTCAAGGACCAGATCCTGCGCATCGACTCAACGATGGCTGAGGTTAAGTTCGGCTACCTCGACACCGAGGGCGGCTGGCACGTCGTCACCACCCTCGAGGAAGACGAGTACCCGACTTACTACCACCGCGGCCGCAAGGATGAGGAGAGCAAGCCAGAAGAGCCGCCCACCGACACCGACCCGTTCAGCGGCGGCACTGCTTCGACCGACGCCACGAGCACGGGCAAGCCTGCCGAACCGGAACCAGAGCCGGACCTATTCCAGGGCCACCGTGAGTATCAGGAAGGGCAGCGTGGCGTCTCGTTCGACTCGCTGCTCGTTCCGTACCTGCGCGGTGCTTCGCAGATCACAATCGTCGACCCCTACGTGCGGATGTTCCACCAGGCCAGGAACCTCATGGAGCTTGTTGAAGGCATCGCCCGCGGCAAGGACCCCGCCGACGAGGTCACAATCAAGCTGATCACAGTCGAGAACCAGGACGGGCCCGAGAAGGTCCAGCGCCAGCTGGAGTACCTGCTCCAGATCAAGAAGAGCGCGGGCGTGCTCGGCATCGTCTTCGACGTCGAGCTGGTCGACCCCGCCGCTGCCCACGACCGCTCGATCACGACCGACACCGGCTGGAAGATCTTGCTTGGCCGAGGTCTGGACATCTTCCAGCGCATGACCGACAGCCCCTTCGACCTCGCCACCAAGTACCAGAAGTACCGCGAGCTCAAGGGCTTCGGCATTACCTATCTCCGCGAGGCGAAGCCTGGTGCCAAATAGCTATGCCTCGACTGCTTGACGCGAATGCCGAGTTGGCTCATGGCTAAAGCCAGATATGCCAAGTCGCACCGGATTGCACGTCATCTTCGCGGCTGCGCCTATCCGCTGTGGTTGGCGAGGCCTCTGGTCGTCCGGCAGTCAACGACATGGTGGCAGTAGTGTTACGTTTCCGTTATGCTATTGCCATGATGGGATTGCTGGCGCGCGATGAGCTGTGGGAGATCGCGTCCGCGCAGCATGGTTTCGTGACCGCTCAGCAAGCTACTGATGCGGGCATCAGCAAACAGGCGCTTCAGATGTTGGTGCATCGTGGCACGTTGGAGCGCGCTGCGCACGGCGTCTACCGCTTCCCGCAGTATCCGGTTGGCGAGTACGACCAGTTCATGCTGGCGGTGCTCTGGACGCGGGTGCCCGAGGCTGTGTTGTCGCACGAGACGGCGCTCGACGCCTATGGCATCAGCGACGTCAACCCCAACCGGATCCATATCACCGTCGGCAAGGATCGGCGGTTTCGTCGTGCGAGTGGGGAGGGCTACGTCGTCCACTATCAGGATCTCACTCCCAAGCAGGTCGGGTGGTGGCAGGAGATTCCTACGGTGACCCCGGTGACGGCGATTGAGCAGTGCCTCGTCTATGGGACGCCGACCTATCTGCTTCGGCAGGCGATTGACCGCGGGTATGCGCAGGGTTATCTGAAAACAGCTGCGCGCGATGCGCTGGCGAACGCGCTGGAGGCTCGCCATGACCGATGACCGTGTTGGCTCCAAGCTGGCTGCGCTGCTGGGGACGTTGAAGCCGAAGACGAAGGAGCCGGTCTCGGCCAAGGTTCTCAACACCTGGATCGCCCAGGCCGAAGGTCAGCTCGGCGACGAGGCCAAGGGTGGACGGCTTGGCTGGTTGATCGCGTCATCGGTCGCTATCGGCGCGGTCCAGCGTGCGCTCGACGAGGATGGACGTCAGCTGTTCCTACTCAAAGGTGGCACCCTGCTTCAGCACCGGCTCAACGCGACGGCCCGCACTACCAAGGATGTCGATGGTTTGGTCCGCGGTGGCATGGATGCGTTCTTCGCGGTGCTCGAAGAAGTGCTCGATGAACCGTGGGGGCCGCTGACGCTGCGTCGCGGTGAAGTCGAAGTGATCGATGTCCCGACGAAGCTCATCAAACCACGCCGGTTCGACATCATCCTCAACCTGCGAGGCGTCACTTGGCGGCGCATCCAATTCGAGGTCTCGCCCGACGAGGCTGGCATTGGACGGGAACGAGAGCTCATCGAGCCGCCTCCGTTGGCAGGCTTCGGGCTGCCCGATCCTGACGTGCTGGTGGGGATCTCGATGCGGTTCCAGATCGCGCAGAAGCTCCATGCCGTCTCCGACCTGCACGAGCCACCAGGATCGATCAACGACCGCGCTCGCGATGTCGTCGATCTGCTCCTCCTGCGTGACCTCATCGCGACGACCGGCACGCCGACGCTGGCGGAGGTGCGAGAGGCAGCTCTCGCCGTGTTCGAGGCCAGAGCAGCCGAGGCCGCTAAGCTCGGGCGATCGACAAGGAACTGGCCGCCAACCCTTGTTGCATACGCTCATTGGGAAGACGACTACAACCGAGCAGCCACCTCCGGTGGCATCGGGTTGTCACTTGAGGATGCGGTCGGCGAAGCGAATGCCTGGATCGAGAAGATCGCTGACTTCCAGTCGGGGGGTTGATTCCTGCTACCCCAGCGCTGGCAGGGACCGGCTGCGCATGGTGACTCCGCCGCGGGAGGCGATCCGGGTGATGGTGGGATGCCCGTGACGCAGATCGCAGAACGCTTCGGAATCACCGCCCAGCAGCGAACCCCAACGTCTATCTGGCCTCGACCGAGGTCGTCAGGGAGGTCGCCAGCGACGCCGCCGTGGTCTGGGCTGATCTGCTGACGACCGCGGTCGGGATCGCCTACGAGCAAGCTCAGAAGCAGCACGTCCGGTCTGTCGTGACCGAGAACGGCTGCCTGCCGAGCCAGGTGATCGATCGGCTTACGCAGGGCCGGATCAGGCCCGGCGACTGATGGGCCGGAACATTCTGGCCCAGTACTGTCGTGCCTAGGGCTTGACGAGTCCGCCGAGCAGCGCGGCGTGGGTGCTTATCTTCTTGCCGGCGTCACACGGTGTGACTTGTTTGTCAGTGGTCGTCGCCATACTCAGTGTTGGTGCGCCCTTGGAGTGCACGATCCATCGAGCGACAGGAACGAACTTGACAGACGGCAGTACAGCGGGGTCGGACTGCGACCCTTACCTGCTGGCGCAGGTGCGCGAGGCATTCGGACGTGTGGTCTACAGCCACAAGACACACGAGAAGCAGGCGGACATCTGCTTCACCAAGCATCGGTGGCAGCAGGGCGCACTCATTGCCCTCACTGCGATCAGCTCTGGCACGTTCCTCGCTGCCGTGGTTGGGCTGCTTGGCGACCCAGTGCTGACGAGCCTAGCTACTTCATCCATCGCGCTCCTGGTGACCTGGAGCAGCCTGGGCGCGAAGGCCTTCAAGTTCGCGGACGAAGCCGATGCCCACCGCGGAGTAGCTTCACAGCTGTGGAACGTCCGCGAGTCTTACATCTCGCTCATCGCTGACATGATGTCCGGCGAAGTCCCCGACGCCGACGCGAGGACCCGCCGCGACGAGCTGCAACACGCAACCTTGGATGCTTACGCCGTTGCGCCGAGGACAAGTTCGAAGGCGTTCAAGCGAGCGCAAGGTGGGTTGAAGGACAACGAGGAGATGACTTTCACCCCGCACGAGATCGATCTCTTCCTCCCCGAGGCGCTGCGGATCGACGAAGGCAGAGGGACCGTATGAAGACGTCCGCGATCTTCGACGCGCTGCTGGCGAACCTCAAGGTGGGAGCGACGGCCACGACTGTCGCTTCTCGCCGGGACGAGATCACGAAGGCGCTTAACAAGGATTTCCGAGACAAGCTCAGTTGCACCGACTACAAGCTCATGGTCGGCTCGTTCGGTCGCCACACTGCCATCAAGGGTGTATCCGACCTGGACATGATTTTTATCCTGCCGCCCGGGATCCGATCGGATTACGACGGCGAAACGGGTCCGCGGAGGATGCTGAACCGGGTTCGTGACGACCTCAAGGCGCGCTACCCGAACACCGACGTCCGGGTTGACCGGTGCGTGGTCCGAGTGCAGTTCACGTCGAACGCCTTCAAGTTTGAGGTCCAACCGGCGTTCAAGAACACCGACAGCACCTTCGACTACCCGGACACTAAGGCCGAGGGCTGGAAGGTTACCAAGCCGCGCGAGGAGATTGCGGCGACCAAAGCGTGCAACGAGCGCACCTCTACGAACATGCGACACCTGGCGCGGATGGCTAGGGCGTGGAAGAACGCGAACGGCGTAAACATGGGTGGCCTGCTCATCGACACTCTCGTCCACAACTTCTTCGCGCAAACCAGCGACTATGACTCGGCGGGCACAGGATCGTTCGACCTCATGGCCCGCGACTTCTTCGAATTCCTCAAGGAAGAGCCAGAGCAGGACTACTACCTGGCGCTGGGCAGTCGGCAGCGGGTCTGCGTCAAGGCGAAGTTCCAGCCGAAGGCAAAGAAGGCCTACAACCGCTGTCTCGAGGCGATCGAGGACGAGGGCAAAGCCTCGGCAAACACGAAGTGGCGCGAGGTGTTCGGGACAGCGGTACCGCTTGCTACGTATGCAAGCGCGGAGGCTAGGTCGTACCGGGACACTCAGCAGTTCATCGAGGACCGGTTCTCCGTCGACATCACCGAGTCAGTGTCCATCGACTGCGAGGTCACGCAGAATGGCTGGAGGCCGACGAGGCTGCGAGAGATGCTGCGGACAGGGGCACTGCTGAGGGCAGACAAGAGCCTGAAGTTCTGGGTGACTGGCAGCAGCGTCGAGCAGCCCTACGAGCTGAAGTGGAAGGTTCTCAATCGCGGGCCGGAGGCAGAGCGTCGGGACATGGTGCGAGGACAGATTGTCGAATCAAGCAAGCCGGGTGTGAGAGTGGAGCACTCTGACTTCAAGGGCGAGCACGTGGTCGAGTGCTACATCGTCAAGAACGGGATCGTTGTGGCCCGTGACCGGATCGACGTGCCGATCAGCAATACGAGCGTCAAGCCTACGGCGATCTCATAGACACCTCCTCGTTCCCACGAGACCCAACCTCGAAGGTTCATGTCGTTGGCCAGGTCTCATAAGGCTGACTGCGCATCGTGACCCCGGACCTGCTAGCGATCCTGGTGATGGTGGTTCGGTGGACTCCGAAGCGTTCGGCGATCTGCTTGACGGGCATCCCGGACGCGTAGGCGTCGATGAGCTTCTGACGTTGCGGGTAGCTCAAACGAGCAGTAGTAGGCGTGCCGGACACCCTGCTTGTTGGCCGGGTAGTCCAGTTGCATCCGTGACCCGCACTCACCGCAGGACAACGAGCCCTTCAAGTAGTGGTCGCGGGAGCGGCGTCGCCCGGAGTCCATCTTGTGGGAGTTGAGCAGCGTCTGGACCTGCTGCCCGGTGTCGTTGTGGCGAACGCCCGTCCGCGAACCGGGCCGGGGAAGGCTGGTCGTGGCCCATCCCCTCAGTGACCGGCAAGGGGCGTGTTCTGGTACGCGGCGAACAGCCACCGGCCCTCGAATCGCTGCGCGACCAGGGAGTACACCGTGCGCTTGTTGCCGTCACTAGAACGGTTGTCGAGATACGCGATGTGCCCGTGCGCGATCAGCAACGCGACATCGCTGGTGATGAACCGGATGCTCTCGATCTGACCGATCAGACGGCTGTTGCGTGCCCACGCCGAGAAGATGATGCTGTGGCCGTCGATGATCTCTTTCCAGCCGTGCTCGATCATCCCGTCCGCGATGATGTAGTCCGCCTCGGGGGTGAAGCACTCGGCGTAGGCGACCGAGTCGCCCCAACAGTCGAGCATGTGCTGGTAGTGATCGCGGATCGCGGCCTCGTCGGCGTAGCTAACGGTGGCAGTCATGGGAAGCCCTTCGTCTCGTAGGACCAGGCAGGCCCTCGGCGAAGAGGCGTCGCACGAGGCCGCATCACAGACGTGCGCCTGGCGGAAATCCTGCGAGGCGAGTACGAGACTCGCTGGAGGATCGAAGACTCGAACCCTTCGGAGCCGAAGCTCCTAAACATTGGTTTCCGCCCGTGACTCTAGCAGTATCAAACAGCCAGTCAGGCCCGGCGTCCGTGGTTGGTCCGCTCGGGTTGACCGAGCGATTCATCGCGCTCCCGCTTCCTTCGCGTCGTGCAGCATGCTTCGGCTCCGCATCGACGCCCTCAGACACACGCGCGCGACCGTCAACTCACGTCAGCCAAGGCCTGCGGGCTCTGACTGCTCTGGCTCGTCCTGACACGGCGCCACTTCAGAGCCTGTTCTTGGTCGATCACTGACCGTTCCACTTCGCGCACTCGCCGACCGGGCCGAGGAGCACCCTGCCGGCATCGCCTAGAGTCGATCCCACTCTCCCCGAAGAGAGATCCAGCCGCCACCAGCGAGGCCAAGCGTGCCGAACGACTGGAGCGGCTTCGCGACTCGCCGCCAATCGACGCGCTCAAGGCCCAGCGCGGTCATCAAGAAGCACCAAGCGCGGACCGTGCCGAGTGTCGCGCAGGCCACCGCACGCCGTTCCGAGGCAGCATGGGGCCATGGAACCTCAGGACGAACGGCACCACGTGAGTGATGTGCGACAGCGCATCGCCATTTACCGCGGGGCGCTCCAGGACGCTGGGTACAACGGAGAGTCGCTGCAGCCTCCCAGTTCCGCAGCGTCCGCATCCCGACCGTCGACATCGACGCACGAAGCGTTCGAGGTGTTCGCGCGACTCGAAGCCGCGCCCACGGTGCTCACCATCATCGACCTGTTCGCGGACCAGTCTCGCCTGCGGGAGAGTAACGACTTCGCAGTCTCCTGTCTCCCCGCCAACAACCAGACACCAAGAGGAAGCACCCGTGCGACAGCGATCTCCGTCGGTTGGGTCGAAGTGCTCGGCGTCCTAATGGACCGTGCCACGGAAGCCGTTTCCGAAGTCACGATTTGGTGCGAGCCAGAGGAAGACCTGGATTGGCTCGCCGCGTGGCCGCAGGCGGAGATCTATGACTCCGATCTCGATGGCGGCGGCTTCGCTGTGGTACTCCCTGAAAGAGAAGCGTTGGAGTTGATGACTGATCCGAGTATCGCTCCTGTGCTTGCTCGGCGTGTGGCAGGGATCCGGAGGCGACGTCGCCGAGTCCGCCGCGCGGACTGGCACAACCGGTGGTTATGGGCGCTGGCCGACTTTGGGTTCGCGAGCCCATCGTTGAAGGTGGAGGCGTACGAGGGCGTCAATGATGTCTCCGCGCCGGACGTTCTGCGTTTGGCCCGCCAGCGCACCAGCCAGCAGAAATTCCGCGCGCTTCTGCTGGCGAACCAGCCGAACGAGTGCGCGATCTGCGGGATAGATGTGAAAGACGTTCTCGAGGCCGCTCATTTGAAAGCCCATGCAGAAGGTGGCGCTGCAAGCATCGAGAACGGGCGGCTGCTGTGCGCGAACCATCACCGTGCATACGACGCGCATCTGTACTGGTGGACGGGATCCGAGTTCGCCTGGGACAGTCCAGGCCCCGAGCCCTCGCTTGGGCGAGGTTGAGTTAGGTCGCCCCTCGTCTGCCTCTCTCGCTCGGAGCACACCAAGCGGCACCATCTGTGACTCGGCCGTTGCGCACCGCATCCAGGGATCTCGCTGGTGCAGAGGAGACTATGCCCTGACCTCGTCCACCCGGTTGATCGGACGCCCTGAAGCGAATGCGCGGATGTTGTCGCCGATCATGGAGACCAGACGCTGCCGGGTCTCCAGGCCGCGCCAGCCCATGTGTGGCGTGATGATGACGTTGTCCATCGTGTACAGCGGGCTCGCATCGTCCAACGGCTCCAACTCCTGCAACCTTTGGGTTTGATCACCCCTAGGGCGTGTTACGAAAGTCGCTTGACCCATTCGCGGACGACTGCCATCTGGACGATGGCGCGCGCAGTGAGCGAGTTCGTCCGCCACCACTGGACGCTCGCCGTAAGTGAGTTCGCTCGCGTTGCAACAGAAGCGAACTGCCTTACGGCGAGCGTTTAGTACCGACGGCGAGCGGACCGTACGAACGGCGAGCGAACTGCCGAGCAGGGGCCCACGCCTACCGAAAAGGGCCACACACTCACCGGGCGACGATGACGACACCGGCAGACCGGCGGACCACCTGCTTTCGAAACACGACCTAGGAGCCAGAACTGCAAGAGCGAGTCGAGTGCCCTCACAGCCTGCGCGGGCAGCACGCCGCTTGAAGGCGAGGTCGATGATCTGGCTCTTGCAGAAGCCGAGACCACTCACGTAGTATGATTCATACAAGGGGTGATGAGCCCATTGCTGGTATCGCAAGAGAAGATGCAACGGCGTAACTCCGGCCTTGGCTGTCCCAGGTGAGGTGGATCGGTTGCGTATCGTCTTCGAGGATGACGATCTTCGGCGTCTGGCCGAAGATGCTTCCTACGCCCCACGGCGCTGGGGGGCCGACATCATCAAGGCGTACAGGAAGAAGATCCAGGTACTGCGCGCAGCCACCGACGAGCGAGACCTGTACGCGTTGCGTTCACTCCACCTGGAGCAACTCAAAGGGAACCGGGCAGGTAGCTCTTCGATTCGTCTGAATGACCAGTTCCGACTCGTCATCAAGTTCAGGACAGACGACGATGGCCGGGTGGTCATCGTCATCGAGATGGTTGATTACCACTAGAGGAAGGTGAGACCCATGAGTACGCCGATGGCTGCCGAGGTCTTCCCGGCCGGGGAGTACCTCGCCGACGAACTCGACGCGCGCGGCTGGACTCAGGCCGATTTTGCGGAGGTGCTGGGGCGACCAGCTCAGTTCGTATCGGAGATTATCTCGGGAAAGAAGGAGATCACTCGCGAGTCTGCTGCACAGATCGCGGCTGCGCTCGGAACGAGCGCCGAGTTCTGGCTGAACCTCCAGGACTCCTACCTACTGTGGAAACAGGCGCAGGATTCGCACACTCGTGAGAACCTCGACGCAGTGAAGACCCGCGCCCGGCTACGTGAGTTGGCGCCTGTCCCCCTGCTCGTCAAGCGGGGATTCATCACCGCGACCGACCCGGAAGGTCAGTCACGGGAGGTACTGCGCTTGTTCGGGATGCAGAGCTTCGATGAAGAGCTGACGATCAGATTCGCCGCCCGACGCAGCAACCCCGACGAGGCAGTGAACGTGCTTCAACGGGCTTGGGTCGCCTGTGTCAAAGCAAGTGCTCAAGCACTCGAGGTCTCTCCGTACACGCGTGATGGTCTCGAAAAACTGGCGGAGCAACTATCCGGACGAGCGCGCAAACCAGAAGAGTTCTCCGCCTTCCAGGCGCTGTTCGCGGAAGTGGGCGTGAAGCTCATCTACGTCCAGGCATTCCCAGGAGGAAAGCTGGACGGGTGCGCCCTCATGGTCGCCGGCACGCCCGTCATTGGTGTCTCTGGCCGATGGAAGCGCCTGGACAAGGTGCTCTTCACGATCCTCCACGAAGTCGCTCACGTTCTCCTTGGACACGTTTCCGACAACGGCCAAGTCATCGTGGACGATCTCTCAGAGGAACGCCGCGACGACGAGACCGAAGCCGACCGGCTCGCCGCCAGATTTGCCATCTCCGGGCCTTTGCCGGCGGTCCCGGAACGGCCAAGTGCAGCTTGGGTCCAGGCACAAGCCGACGCGTTGAATGTCCATCCGATCACACTGATCGGCAGGCTTCAGAACGATGGCCTGCTGTCATGGAGGACGACCCTCGTCCGGGACGCGCCCACTGTCACTGATCAACTCGGACGATGGACGGCTCTCGTCCCCGCCTGAGCGCTCTCGCCGCCTCTTGTGGCCCCTCGGCTGCCTTCAGCGCCTATGCGGTCAAAGGCGGCCCCGACTCACGCAGGGATTAGGCCCGGACTTCGTCCACTCGGTTGATCGGACGCCCTGAAGCGAATGCGCGGATGTTGTCGCCGATCATGGAGACCAGACGCTGCCGCGTCTCCAGGCCCCGCCAGCCCATGTGTGGCGTGATGATGACGTTGTCCATCGTGTACAGCGGGCTCGCATCGTCCAATGGCTCCACCTCCTGCACGTCCAGACCGGCGCCGGCGATAACACCGTCGTTCAGCGCCTGAATCAGGGCCTTCTCGTCGATCAGCGCGCCCCGGGCCGTGTTGATCAGGTAGGCGCTCGGCTTCATCATCGCCAGTGTCTCGCCGTTGATCATGTGCCTGGTCGACTCATTCAGCGGGCAGTTGAGCGAGATGAAATCACTCTTCTCGAAGACCTCGTCATTGGTCGTGAAGTGGATTCCGTCCACATCGTCCCGTGCGGTTCTGGTAGCAACGAGGATCTTCATGTCCATGGCCTGCGCAACCTTGATGATCTGCCGGGCGATGTTCCCATAGCCGATCACGCCGAGCGTCTTTGCGTTGACTTCCACATGATCGACCATCAGGTGCTTGTGGAAATTGTCGTGGTTGCCCTGCGCCAGCATCCGGATCTGCTTCTGCAACGAGCTGGCCAGGCTCAGCATCAGCAGAATCGCTGTGTGTGCCACGCGTTCGCTGCTGTACGCGGGGATATTGCACACCATGATGCCTTTGTCGCGCGCCGCGTCCAGATCAATGTTGTTGTACCCGGTGCCGGCCTCGCAGATCATCTTCACGCTGTCGGGGAACTGACGGATAATGTCGCCGGCGACCTTCATTTCTTTCGTGACGACGATGGTGAAACCGTCGACTCGCTCCAGAATCTTGTCCTCCGGTGTCTCGTCGTAAATCACCACGTCCGAGGCGATCTGGTTGTAATCGACCTTTCCGTCATAGTCCACCAGGCTGGCGTTCAGTACGACGGTCTTGTCATCCATGATCAGATCCCCCTCGAGAATGTGGCTCCTTCGTCGAAACTCGCCCTTGAAGCCCCGGTTAGTCCAAGCGACTCTACTCCGCTTACCCCCTGCCGTTTCGACCTGGCTGCCTGCCGTTCCGGCTTCGCTTCGAAGGCTCCCGTGCGCAGGTCGCGGCCCTCGACCTCAGGCGGGGCTGTCGCTGCTGGCGGCCAGCAACGGCACCAGCACATCGCTGATCGGTGTCGCAATGCCGTGGGCGCGTCCGCGGCGCTGCATGACGCCGTTACGGATATCCCACTCGAGCGGCCGCCCCGCCTCGCGGTCGGCGAGGATGGAGCTGCTCATGTCGGCCGGGGAGGTCTGGAAGACTTCGACGATCTGCTGCGGCACGTCGTCGCCAAGTACTGCGCCCTCGGCCCGCGCCACCGTCAGGCACTCCCGCAGATATGCCAGGGCAAGCTCGGCGATATCCGGCCTGGTGAACATCCCGGAGCGGCGGCCCGTGAGGACCATGAACCCCGCGACCGCGTTCTGCAGCAGCTTGCGCCACGCCACCGACGTGAAGTCGCCGGCCAGTTCGACGGCGCACCAGCTGCCGCGCAGCGCATCCAGCACCACACGGGACTCCGGCCTGTCCGGCAGTGTCACGTGTGCTTCGTCACGCAACCAGATCGAACCGTCGGGCTGCGGCTCGGAAGGAAACCAAACGACAGCCGGGATGACCCTGGCCGCACCGGCATAAGGCCGGACGATCGACTCTTGCTCCACACCGTTCTGCAGCACGCAGACGACGGTGTCAGGGCCGCACAATGCCTTCAGCCACGGCGCTGCTCCCTCGACCTGAGTCGCCTTCACCGCGAGGAAGACCAGATCAACGGTTCCACCGGCCTGCGCCGGGTCGGTCTGCACGGGTCCCGGCACCACGATGCGGCCGTGCGACGTCTGCAGCTCGAGCTGATCACGCGCAGTCCGCCCACAGATCCTCGGGCGACGGCCGGCCTCGTACAGCGCCGCAGCCACGGTCGTACCGATCGCGCCCGGACCCACAACCGCAACAGATGGACTCATCGACATCGTCATCTCCCTTGATCAATCCTCGGACGCCCACAGTAGCCTCGACCGGCCGACCGGGGCCGTCGGGTCCGGCCGCCATGGTGAGTTTCTTTCCGCGTTCTGGCTGCTGGTTCCCGGCGCGCTCGGGTTGGTCGGCATTCGGTGACAGAACCCGAATGGCTCACCCGGGGCGACCATCACGGCTGGCGTGGCTGGCTGATCTCGCTGATCGTCGGTGTGGTCGTGGGCATCCTGCTCGCCCCATCGGCGATCACCGGGGTGTTCATCGGGATCGCTTTCACCTCCACCGCGCTGGGTACCCTGATTCCGGTGCTGCGCGACGAGGGCGATCTGCATTCACCATTCGGGCGGGCCGTGACCGCAACCGGCGCGGCCGGCGAGTTCGGTCCGCTGCTCGCGATCTCGATCTTCCTGGGTGGACGCAGTCCGCTCGCCGGAATGCTGGTGGTAGCCGTCTTCGCGATCATCGCAGGCGTGGCGATCTGGCTCGCCTCACGCTCGTCCCTTCCGGTCTTCAATCGGATGATGACGCTGACCCTGCACACCAGCGGCCAGTTCGCCATCCGCACCGTCATTTTCCTGCTCGCCGGTTTGTCGGTGCTGAGCATCGTGCTGGGCCTGGACATGCTGCTGGGTGCCTTCGCTGCCGGCGTCCTCAGCCGAGTGCTGTTGGCCGGTTCGGCGCCCGCCGACCGCGAGATGGTCGAGGCGAAGCTGGAAGCCGTGGGCTTCGGCTTCCTGGTGCCGGTCTTCTTCATCATGACCGGTGTCACCTTCGACCTCAACGCCCTGATCGCCGCGCCCAGGCTGATCGGCCTGCTGGGGTTTGCGGTGGTGCTGCTGTTGATCATCCGCGGCATCCCGGCGCTGCTGGCCGTACCGCAAGGCTCAACAGCTGCCGACCGCGCGGCCATGCTGCTCTTCGGGGCCACGGGGCTGCCCATCATCGTCGCGGTCACCGGCATCGGAGTCGAACGCGGTGAGCTCGACGCCGGTCTCGCCGCCGCGCTGGTCGGGGCCGGAATGCTGTCGGTGCTGATCTTCCCGGCGCTCGCGCTGGCGCTGCGTCGACGCTCCCAGGGCGGCGAGCTGCTCGCCGACCCGGACGATGTCCCGATCCAGGGCTAGCGTCTCCGCCTGAAAAGGCCCGCGCGGTGCGTCCGTCCGACACGACGGACGACACCCGCTCGACGAGACTGGAAGCTATGGATGCTTTCGATGTGGTGGTGGTCGGTGCCGGACCCGCCGGCGAGAATGCGGCGGACTATGCGATCAGGGGCAGCTCGCGGACGGCGGCGCTGGTCGAATCCGGGCTCGTCGGGGGCGAGTGCTCCTACTACGCGTGCATGCCGAGCAAGGCGTTGCTGCGCCCACTGGACGTCCGCGCCGCCGCGATCCACCTCGGTGGGCTGCCCGACCACCTGGACGTGGACACGGCCGCCCTACTGGCCCGCCGGGATTCGTGGGTGAGCGACTACGTCGACCAGGGCCAGGTGAGCTGGGCCGAGGAGGCGGGAATCAGCGTCGTCCGTGGTACCGGCAGGCTGGCCGGCGAACGGACGGTCGAGGTAACCGGCCCGGAGGGCACGCGCACTCTGCACGCCCGGCACGCGGTAGTGCTCGCCACCGGCTCGCGCCCGGTCGTCCCGGAGTTCTTGAAGCCGGCCCTGCCGTGGGGCTCGCGGGATGCCACCGGAATCGTCGAGGTTCCCAGCTCGATCGCCGTTGTCGGCGGTGGCGTGGTGGCCTGCGAGGCATCCCGCTGGCTGGCCGCGCTCGGCGCCCGGGTGACGATGCTGGTCCGCGGCCGGCGACTGCTGACGCGGTTTGAGCCCTTCGTGTCCGACCTTGTCGCAGCCGGTCTGGCCGCGGAGGGGGTGGACATCCGCTTCGGCGTCCGACTCACGGCTGCCGACCGGCCCGACGCCAGCGACACCGGCCTGGGACGCGTCCATGGCGGACCGGTGCGGTTGGCGGCGGCCGACGGCAGCGAATCGATCCACGCCGAGGTGCTGGTCGCGACCGGACGCACGCCGGCACGCGACGACCTCGGGCTGGACAGTGTTGGGCTGTCCCCCGCCGATCTGGACGGCCCGCTCCCGCAGTGGCTGTACCTCGCCGGCGACATCAGTGGCGCGGCACCACTCACCCACTGGGGCAAGTACCAGGCGCGACTGGTCGGAGACCGGATCGCCGCGCGGGCCGAGGGTCGCACACCACCCGCCGAGCCCCCCGGTGTGCCGGTTCCTCAGGTCGTGTTCACCGATCCACAGGTCACCACCGTCGGGCTGACCGCTGCCCAAGCAGGCGAGGCCGGTCACCGGATCCGGACCGCGCAGGTACCCGTCAGCTCGACCGGCGGCGTCATGCTGCTGCGCGACGACGCGACCGGGACGGCCCAGCTGGTCATTGACGACGAGACCAACACGGTGCTGGGGGCCACCTTCGTCGGGCCGGACCTGGCCGAACTGCTGCACTCGGCAACGATCGCCATCACCGCGAAGGTGCCCATGGACGTGCTGTGGCACGCGGTGCCCTCCTACCCGACCGCGAGCGAGCTGTGGCTGCGTCTGCTGGACAGCGACCGGGAGGCCACCCGTTAGCGCAAAGCGGGTGAGCTAACACGCGGCGGCGCGCCGAGTCCTCGTCCAGCCCGCAGAGCAGGCGGCCTATTCGTCCTTGGCTTTGGCGATGCTGTAATTCCGGAACGCGGGGAAGGCCAGCGCGATCGCCGCCATGCCGGCGACGACGAGCAGCCCACCGCCTCCGGTGGCCCAGGCAGGGCCGACGACATCGGAGGCGGCGCCGTGCAGAACGTCGGCGAGCCTGGGACCGCCGGCGACGACCACGATGAACACCCCCTGCATCCGGCCGCGGACCGCATCGTCGGTCGCGCTGAGCAGAATCGACTGCCGGAACGCCGCCGAAACCATGTCGCTGGCGCCACCGACCACGAGCATCCCCAGCGCAACGCCGAGCGCCACCCGGGTCTGCCAGCCGGACAGGCCGACCGCAAGACCCATCAGCGCCATCGAACCGCCCCACGCAGTCACGGCCCACAGCACCGCCGCACCCTGCCGGTGGACGCGCGAGACCCAGCCGCCGAAGACTCCGCCCAGCACCGCGCCGGCCGGCATGGCGGCATAGAGCAGCGCGAACTGGACGCCACCCTCGATCGGCCCGCCGAAGGAGACGTGTGCGATCTCGGGGAACAGCGCCCGGGGCATGCCGAAGATCATCGCGATCAGATCGACCGCGAAGCTCAGCAACAAGATCTTGTGCCCGCTCAGGTAGATCAGCCCATCGATCACCGACCGCAGCCCGGGTGCACCTGTCGTCCCCTCGACAGGCATCGGCTTCAACCGCCAGACCGCATACAGCGTCGCCATCAGGGTGATCGTGTCGATCAGGTAGAGCCAGGAGTAGCCGAGCACCGGAATCAACGCTCCCCCGACCAGCGGCCCGGCGATCGCCCCGGCGGACAGCACCGTCATATTCAAAGCGTTGGCGGCCGGCAACTGATCGGCCGGCACGAGCTTGGGCAAGATGGCGGTGCGCGTCGGCTGATTCACGGCGAAAAACGCCTGCTGCAGCGCGAAGATGCCCAGCAGCAGCCAGACGTTGTCGAGGCTCAGCGCGGCCTGCGCCCAGAACAGCGCGGAGGTGACGATCAGGCCACCGGTGGTGATCTCCAGCAGCCGACGCCGGTCCATGACGTCGGCCAGCGCGCCACCCCACAGCCCCATCACGATCAGCGGCACCAGTCCGAAGACGCCGGTCAGGCCGACCATTGCCGACGAGCTCGTGATCGCGTAGATCTGCGCGGGCACCGCCACCACGGTCAGCTGGGCTCCGATGACCGTGACGATATTGGCTGTCCACAGCCGCCGGAAGTCGGGAGAGGTGAGCGGACGCGTGTCGGCGAAAATGCCGCGCAGGCGGTCCACCAGTCGGGTTTGGCCATTTGACACGCCCGCCACCGTACCCCCGCACGCCACGCCCAACTCAGTCGTCCGTGGAAACCAGCGCCCCGCCCATTCAGCCGCGCACGCGGCCGGGGCGCTGCATGACGCCGTTGCGGGTATCCCGAACCGGCCTATCGGCCGGGTCGGCTGTCAGTTCGTGGCCCGCCCGGAGATGAACGCGTACCGCAAGATACCGGCGGCCTGAACGCCGTCGGGCAGATCGGCGCTGCGCAACGCAAGTACGCGAGCACCGGTGGCAAGCGCACGGCGGGCGATCTCCTCGAGAGCGTCATGACCCGGCACCACCGAACTACTCGCGTCCTCGAGCACCAGCGCGCCATCGTCAGTGACGAAGCCGGGCACGACGGCGGCCATGTCCACCGCGAGGGTGTCGACGGCGCCCATGGCGGCTGCACGCGCCAGGTCACTGAGATCGGACACCGCCCGACCGCTGCCCCGCAGATCAGCGAAGACCTCGGCGAGTTCCTTGAGCTCGGCGGCGTAGATGTCGTCGAGCACCGACCGCGCGGCCTGGGCCAGTTGCGCGGGGCTCTGATCGTCCGGGTTTCCGCCGATGACCTCGTCGGCAACCTGGGCGTAGCCGGCCACACCGCGGTAGATGGACGACAGCGGCTCAGCGGCAGCAATGATCAGCGGCAACGATTCGCCGTTGAGTACGGGCCGCAGAGCGTGATCGACAGCGCGCGCGTACTGGGTGAGCCGTACCTTGCGTCCCTCGTCGCCCTGGATGCGGCCGTACGGTGAGCGTCCTCCGATGGAACGCGGCGACAGGAAGGCCTCGGCGTTCGGCGGGATCCCCGGTACCTCGATCTCCTGCGCGGGCGCATCGGCGCTCACCTCGATCAGGCGGGCACCGTTCTGCGACAGCGCGAGCACGAATGCCGCCTGCGGGAAGGTCACGGCACGCAGCAACGGGGTGATAGCGAAGCGGTCGGCCACGGCCACGTATTCGGTGAGCTCATTGGCCAGCCGGAACTCGAGCACGCTGGACGGGGTCACGAAGATGGCCAGGCTGCGGCCCAGATCGCGCCAGAATTCGAGGTCGTCCAGCAGTGCGTAGAGATCGTCTGTTAGCGCGCGTGCAGTCTGCTTGTCGGCCAGCTGCTCCACGCGGCTGATCGCCTCGTCGAACAGTGCCCGTGCACGTAGCCGATTCTCTTCATCATTGACAGGAATGGGGCTCGTCGGAAGATAGACGGTGATGCTCAGGGCATCTCGGGCTGCAGCCAGCCGCTCAATGTCGGCGCGTGTGGGCATATCAATATGCACGGCATTCCTCCTGCTAGTGGTGACCTTTTCGACGATAGTCGAGGGCCCACCGACGCGGGCATCCCACGGAGAGGGTCATCCCCGCGGGGCGGCGTGCCTGGTCTTCTTCAGTCGGGGCCATTCAGCCCGAAATCGGCGATTTGGATCGATCCAAGGGCCCAGGTGAAGAAGACCAGGCACGCGGCGGGGTCGTTGCCGCCCCGGCCCCGCCAGTTCGTGAGGGAAATGGGAGACGAGATGGCCTGCACCACACGTGGTTGCTCATCGATCAACGGCTCTGGCCGCCAAGGCGACGCCGGTCGCGGCGCCCGAGCCGTGGCGGCAGCGTCCCTAGACTGCTGCGTATGGTGATCGCCTTCCGGCCGGCAGCACTCGTCTTCCGTGCCGTGTCGTGCGTGCTGATCGCGACGGGCCTCGTCCGGCTCGGTCGTCTGCTGTCCGGGGCACCGGACTGGAGAGTGTTCTTGTTCTACACGGCTCAGAGCAATGTGGTCTGCCTGGCCTGGATGCTCGTGCTGCTGGTCGTGACCGCGGCACAGCTCGCGAGCCAGGGGACGCGAGGGGTCTCGGCGCCGTCGCCGAGACTGGCGGCCGCGGTGATGATGACGATCACGGTCACCATGGGGGTCTATCTCGTGCTGCTGGCTCCGGACAGTTACCAGCAGTCGGGCGGCGCATACCGGCCGTTCGGCCTGACCAGCGATCTGGTGCATGTCGTCGCGCCCTGCCTGATCATCGCGGACTGGCTGGCATTCACGCCGAAAGGCAGGCTGCGCTGGTTCGATCCGCTGATGTGGACCATCCCGCCCTACGCCTATCTGGTGTTCGCGTTCACCCGCATCGCGCTGGGCGCCGACTTCGGAGCCGGGCGGGTCTACCCGTATCCCTTCATGGACATCGAGGTCAACGGACTGGGTGGTGTCGTGCTGTGGATCGGCGCGCTGAGCATCGTCCTGGTGACGATCGGCTACGGGTACTACGCGCTCGACCGGCTTCTCGCCAGGATGGCGCAGCACCGCTGACGGTGTCCCCGGTCATCTGGTGATCAGACGTTCGGGGTCGAACGCGGCCACGCTCATCGCCCATCCGGCGATGTTGAGTCCGGCGAGGATGGCGGCGAGCAGACAGGCCACCGGCAGCGTTGCGGGAATGACGCCCATGGCCACCAGGAGGGCGACGGCGAACGAGGGCAGGCTGATCGGCATCGCGATCTGCTGTGCGCTGCGGACGTCTTTGGCCCGGGCGGAGATGATGATGCCGATCCAGATCGACCATGCTGCGACCAGCGGCGTGAAGAAGATCTGAGCGGCGATCGCTGGGCCCCGCAGCACCGCCGCTGCCGACTGTGGCTCGGCGAACACTGCGATCACGGCGACGACAAGGCCGAAGATGAGATAGGAGACAGCCACCGAGGGGACGAGGGCAGCGAGTGCCTTGCCCAGCAGGAGTTCGTCGCGGCGCACCGGGGTGGTCAGGACGGGCTCGAGGGTGCCCTGCTGGCGTTCGCCGACGATGGCGTGGGCGGCAATCACGGTCGGCGCGACGGCCGGGATGCCGAGCATGTAGACCAGCCATGCGCCGTGCTGCAGATCGGCCGGCGTCACGGTGAACACCTGGACCAGGGGTGTGATCAAGAACACCAACGGGATGATCGTCATCCCGGCGACCAGGGAACGGTTGCGCCGGTAGTCCCGCAGTTCCTTGCCGGCAACGGCGCGAACGCGGCGCAGGCTGATCGGGTTCATCGGTGCTCCTGACCGTCAATGCCGGTGGTGCCGGTGGTGCCGGGGTCGACGAGCAGGAGGTAGACGTCTTCGAGGCTGTGCGGTGCCTCGCCGATCGACAGCACGTCCGCACCGGTGGCGACCACGGCCCGGGCCACCGCGGGCGCGGCGACCGCGGGATCGGTGACGGTCAGCAGGTAGTCGCCCGGGTCCTGATCATGCCAGGCCTGGACGCCGGGCAGACCGGTGAACACCACGTCCGGCCGGTCGAGGGGCCGCCGGGTCACGACCTGCAGGGTCTTGGCGAACAGCCGATCGCGCAGGTCGGCAGGACGGCCGATGACGCGCAGGGTCGTATTGAGGATCGCGACCCGATCACACAGCCGTTCGGCCTCGTCCAGCCGGTGCGTGGTCAAGAAGATGGTCACGCCGCGGCCGCGCAGCCCATCGAGCAATTGGTGAACCTCGTGAGCGGCGACCGGATCCAGACCGGAGGTGGGCTCGTCCGGGAAGAGGACCTGCGGGTCGCTGAGTAGGGTGCGGGCCAAGCTGACACGCTGCCGAAGCCCCTTCGACAACGCGCCGCACAAGTCCTCGGCACGGTCGGCCAAGCCGACCGACGCCAGCACCTGGGCGATCCGCTTGTCGGGATCGGGCACGTCATACAGGCCGGCGAAATAGCTCAGATTCTCGTTGACGCTCAGTCGCTGATACAGACCGGCAGACTCCGGCATGACGGCGATCCGGCTGCGGATTCGTGCGCTGTTCTCGGGTTTCAGCGCCAGCCCGGCAACCGTCGCCGATCCGGCCGTCGGGACCACGAGTGTGCCGAGAGTGCGCACCAAGGTCGTCTTGCCGGCACCGTTGGGGCCCAGAAATCCGAACACCTCGCCGCGGGCGACCTCGAACGAGACATCGGCGAACGCGGTCCGGCCGCCGAACCGCTTGGTCAACCCGTCGACCGAGATGGCCGGCTCGTCCGGACCAGCGGCGGTATTGCCGATGCCGGACGGCACCTGGGAGTCCCCGTCGGGCAGGGCGCGCGTCATAGCGGCAGCATATGCCGGGCTCGGCGGCCGTGACCGAGCCCTTCGCCACCGGCCGGCCCCCGCCAGGGCCGGACCTGTCGGACTACCGGGTGATGTCGCCGTCATGGTCACCCAGCTGATCCCGGAGTCGAGCAATGTCAGTGGGCGCTCGTAACCTTGCAGATGTGACGCGACTCGACCCACCTGGCGACCTGG
>Ga0334890_1001481_pt1 | contig 31089 bp, 16 predicted proteins | sample GraSluR1_MG_3_FD_207220 | JGI IMG/M metagenome (GOLD analysis project Ga0334890, IMG submission 207220) | Sludge microbial communities from methane-producing bioreactor in Wageningen University, Netherlands - Granular Sludge_31_08-R1 | ecosystem: Engineered > Bioreactor > Anaerobic >... | reverse complement strand
TGTTTGTAGTGACGCCGTGAGGCGTTATCACCATTCGGTGGGAGATATGCCCTGACGGGCACACTACGAACGGCCCACCATCGCCAAGCCCTGCGGGCCCATGCGACTTCGCTGGGCGCAAGCTCCCGGGCGGCCACCGGCAGCTCTCTGTGCCCGAAGTGGCCTCGCCCGGAAATCTTCACACACACGAATTGTACCGCCGCCTGGAAACCGCTGCATGAAGAATGCTTTCTGTGGTATACCGGAAGGGGTCTGGTGCAGAGATGGAGAAATGAAAGAACGAGGTGGCGTCTATGCGTGCAACGCACGTAACGGTAACGGTTCGCAATCCGGCTGAGCCGGAAAAGACCTGGGACAGCCTGTTCCTCGTAGACACCGGGGCAGTCGACTGTCTGGTGCCCGCCAGGCATCTCGAGGCCATCGGTATCCAGCCGCGTTCGAAACGACCCTACGAACTGGCCGACGGCTCCGAGGTCAAGATGGACATCGCCGGCGCCCAGGTGGAGTTCATGGGCGAGACGGTGTGGACGACGGTGATTTTCGGCACCGACAGCGCCGAACCGATCCTGGGCGTGACGGCATTGGAATCGGTGGGCATTGAGGTCGATCCCCGTAGCCAGCGACTTGAACGCCTGCCCGCCCCCCGCCTGAAATAGGCCGGCACGCTACGACTCAGCGCAGATGAAGTGGTGATGGCTCTCAGAGTTTCTCGGCCAACCGGGCCAGAAGGCCGGCAAGGTCACTGAGCACCTTCTTCGGCGGCACGGGCAGGGTCAAATGCCGTTGGCCGCTTGCCTTGTCGGTCTCGATCCGCAGTCCGGGGCCCAGTTCCACCGGCGTCGTCTGCTCGGTGGACAGAGCCGATCCGAGCTTGTCCAGGAACGACAATCCCGCCGAGAGCAGGTCTTCCCACTGCGGCTGCTCGCTCTGGACGTCGGGCGATCCGTTCGGTTCGCCGGCATCCGCGATCTGCGCGGGCTCCTCGTGGCGCGGCATCGCTGTCGGGATGTTCCCCGTCACCTGATCGACCGAGTCCATGAAGCGCTTCAGCCGTGTGCCGCCGAGAGCCACTTCCGGCGTTCCGCCGTCCAGCACCCCCGCGAACATCGACTGCTTGAACGAGAGCACCGACAGCATGCCCTGCTCGATGGTCCCCTGTGAAACGAAGTTGACCACGCGCACCGGCCTATGCTGGCCCAGCCGGTGGACCCGTCCGACCCGCTGATCGAGCACCGCCGGGTTCCACGGCAGGTCCATGTTGACCACGGCGGCCGCGTTCTGCAGGTTCAGACCCACCCCGCCGGCGTCGGTCGAGAGAAAGATGCGGCAGTCCGGGTCCTCGCGAAACTGCTGAATCAGGGTTCGTCGGTCCTTCGATGCGATCCGCCCGTGGAACAGCACATAACCCAGCCTGGCGGACTGGAGACGGTCCAGGAGGATCTCGTGGGTGCCCAACCACTGGCTGAAGACAACGGCCTTGTCGTTCGGATGCTCGAAGGTCTCCTGAAGGACGGCGACCATCTCATCGGCTTTGACGCCGTAGTCCGTCTTGCGGTCGAGCAGATACGTGCTGTTGCAGCTCATCCGCATGTTCTGCAGCGCGATCATCAGGCGGCGCTGATCGGCCTCCGGGAGGAAGCCGAGCCGTCGCCATTTGGCGACGACCTTCGCCACAATCTCGCGGTTCTCCTCGTGGTGGGCCATCTGCTCGGCGGTCATCGGCACGAAGTAGTTCTTGTCCAGCCGCTCGGGCAGTTGCTTCAAGACCTGCTTCTTCGTCCGTCGAATCAACACCGGTTCGAGGGTCCGCCCGATCTTGTCGAGGTTTCGATACCCGATGACTCTGCCGTTGTCGTCGGTCTGCTGATGTTTAGCCAGGAAGCGGAACATGGGCCCCAGGCGGAACCGATCGACGAACTCGACAATGGAGTGGAGTTCTTCCAGGCGGTTTTCCAGGGGCGTGCCCGTCAGGACGACGGCGTATTTGGAATCGAGCCTCTTGATGCTCTTGGCCCGGCGGGTGTTCCAGTTCTTGATGCGCTGCGCCTCGTCGAGCACGATCACGTCCGGCTCCCACCGGCGGATCGCCTCGACGTCACGATGGATGACGTCGTAGTTGACGATCTTGAAGAAGCCATCCCCCGCGTAGGAAGCCGCCCGCGCAGCCGACAGCCCTTCGACCACAACCGCCGAACGATCGCAGAACGTCTCGATCTCCCGTTTCCACTGGTACTTCAGCGACGTCGGACAGACCACCAGCACCCGCTCGACGCCGGCCGCACGGGCCAGCACCTCGCAGGCGCCGATGGCCTGGATGGTCTTGCCGAGCCCCATGTCGTCGGCGATCAGACAGCGGCCCGCCCGCGCGGCAAACAGCACCCCCTCCCGTTGATACGGATACAGCGAGACCTTCAGAAGAGAATCGAACGCCTTGCCTCGGATGCCGGCGGGAAACATCTTGTCGAGCCGCCCGGCCAGGTGCGTGCGGTCGCGGACCTGCGCGATGAAATCGAGCGCATCGTCGTAGCGCCGCAGGTCGTATTGAATCTCATCCGCTCGGTTCAGGAACGTGTCGAAACGCATATACGCCTCGGCTCGTAGCACGCCGGCGCGATCGAAATAGCGCCGGGCCAGGCGAAGCAACTCGGCCGGACATTCGGTCCCCGGCTTGAAGACGACGGCTCGCTGCGCTCCGTACCGAAGGTACACTTCCGAATAGGCCGGATGGAACCCCTCGGTGAACGCTTTGCGACCGCCGCGTTTGCGGCGCAGCGCGCCGAGCACGAACTCGATGTGCTTGCAGGTGCCCAACGTATTGACCGCAAAGTCCGGGCACGAACAGTAATTGTCCCCGAGCCCGTGGCCGCGAATGGCAACGCGATACTGGCCGCCCGTCTGCGGGTTGACCACCTGGAATTCCGAGAAGATCGGCTCGCTGCCGACGTTCGCGATCCGCAGGTCCTGCTTCTCGGCGAACTGCCGGCGCAGGGCCACCTGCCATTGCTCCAGCGACATCTCTTCCGGCTTGCGCGTCCGTGAGACCTTCGTCACCTTCCGAGGTCGCGAGGCCCCCCTCTTCGACTTGTGCCCCGCCCCCTTTCGGGCCGTTCCCAATGCCTGTTTCCCGGCCATAAAACCGACACCTCCATGGAGAAACCCTGCCATATCCTTCTCAACGACGATCGCGTCGAGTATATCGACCCACACCGAACGTGCAATGCCCTACCAACCTCCGAATGGGTGGGAGGATCCGCCCAACCGCTACCCGCTCGCGGACGGAAGATCCTCATTGCCAGACAGGAGCGCAACTGCTATAATCATACCTTGTATACAGGATATAAGACGCTTGTGGTATTTTGCCGCAGCCAAATGGAGGAGAGATTCATGAGAGAGACATTGCTGTCCCTGTTGCTGGTGTTCTTCCTGGTGGGGTCGGCCCCTGCCGAAGAACCGGTCGATTTTGCGGACCCCACCCTCAAAGCGGCGGTCGAGGATGCGCTCTGGGTGCTGGATCCAACCCCCACGGACATGCTCGGTCTGACGTCTTTGACGATCATCGGCAAGAAGATCACCAGCCTGTCCGGCCTGGAACATGCCACGAATCTCCTGTCGCTGACTCTACAGCGAAACAGTCTCAGCGACATCTCGCCGCTCGCCAGCCTGGTCAACCTTCAGTCACTGGACATTGAAGAGAACAGCGTCAGCGACATCAGCGCTCTTGCCTCGATGCCCTACTTGAGCAAGGCAAACCTTCACAGGAATCGAATCACGGATATCTCCACGCTGGCGGGAATGACATCTCTGTCGTGGCTCGATCTGCGGTGGAATCCCCTGAGCGAAGAGGCCTACGAAACACATATTGCGCTCATCTTCGAGAACAACCCGGGGATCTTCTTTGCGTACGACCCGACGTATCTGCGTCGCCTGTCGATCGGCTCAACCACTGGCGGGCGAGTCACCCATCCGGGTGAGGGCGTGTTCGGCTACGTGTTCGAGACGGAGCTCTACCTGACGGCCGAACCTGACCCCGGTTACCGCTTCGTCCGATGGACGGGGAATTTCTACTCAACGTCACACCCGGCGAGAATCGTCATGCACCACGATTTTGACATCACGGCGCATTTCGAGAGGCTCCTGGATGTCATCTACGTCGACAACAACCTCTCGGACGATCCGGGATCCGGAGAGCCCACAGACAACGGTTCCGATGCAAGCGGTACGGCCGCACGTCCTTTCGGCTCGATCCAGGAGGCGATCGACCTGGCGTCCAATGGCGCCCTGATCGTTGTCCGCCCCGGAACCTATTACGAGACGATCGACCTGCTGGGCAAGAGCATCCGCATCACCGGCATCGATCCCAACGGTCCGAACGTCGGATCATACCCCGTCATCGACGGCGCCGGGCGCGGGCCCGTCATAAGCATTGAGCCCACCTACTTTGGCGACCCAACGTGCGAGATCGGCGGGTTTGTCATCACGGCAGGACGAGGACCTGTGGGCGCCCTTTCCGCAAGGAAGTGCGAACTGACGATCCGCAACTGTCTGATCGTCGGCAATCACGGAACCGGCCGCGATGAATCGCTTATCCACTGCCGAAACAGCATCGTCACATTCGAGAATTGCACGGTGGACGATTACCACAATCGCAACACAGGAGCGGCGATCGTGGCCGTGCAAAGCGATCTGGCTGTGACAAACTCCATCCTGTTCGGCAACACGCCGCACCTGATCCTGGCCGACGACGACAGCAACGTGGCGGTCTGCTACAGCAACGTGGTCGGCGAATGGCCCGGTCCCGGCAACACCGACGACGACCCGTTGTTCGTGCGACGGGGTCACTGGGCCACGAGGACCGAACCGGGCGTGGAAATCGCGCCGACCCATCCCGGTGCGATCTGGATCCCAGGAGACTACCATCTGAGGTCCCAGTCCGGCCGATGGAACGAAGAGACACAGACCTGGATGCTGGATACCGTGACCAGTCCGTGCATTGACGGCGGCGATCCGGAGATGCCGGCTGGGCATGAGCCGGTTCCCAACGGAGGCACGATCAACATGGGTGCGTATGGAGGCACGGCACAGGCGAGCAAGTCCTATTAGTCTGGTCGTGCCTCTGTATTCTGGACGGGTTCCCGGCTAAGCGGAGAGAGCGTATGTTCCTGTGGCTGGAATGTAAGAGAAAGAGCGAATTGGCCGCTGGCTGGATTGCACTTGCGCTCGTTATCCTGGCATTTCGTCCGGCGGTGGGCGAGGGCCCGAGCATCGCGCCATCGGCCTATTGGAAGAACCAGGTCGTCTTTCCAGACGACCCGTTCTGCGCCCGTGGCATCTCTCGGGACAGCATCCGGTGGGTGAAATTCACCATCTTGCTGGAGCCTTATGACCGACATCTTGTCTACTTCCAGGACAGCCGGCGTTACGTCTTCCATTACAACTTCGCCGCGGACCTGCTGGCTCCCTTTGCAGGCCTGACCTCTCAGCAATTCAACGCCGTGACCCTCTTCGAGCAGGACCAGCAGGCCGTCCTTGGCACGGTCATCCTGCCGCCGCTGACCGACTCGGGCTCCGAGCCGCAATTCGATGAATACGGCATCCAGTTCGTACGGCAGGACGCGTTCCCACGCGAACAGATTGCCGAGCTGTTCGCGCTGGTTGAAGCAAACGTGATTTCCTCGCCGCAGGTGCAGGCGTTCTACTTTCCGACCTACGAGCAGCAGGCCACGGCAAACGCCGACCGGCAATGGTTTGAATCCCAGGGAATCATGCTGGGCTCAACGGCGCGCTGGGCCCGGGGCAACGTATGCTATTCGCAGGGATGGGCGATCGGAAAGCTGAAATTCTTCTCTGCCGACGCCATCATGAACGCGTACCAGAGGGGCCTTCTGGAATCCAAGGACATTCTGCTGACCGACGGCATCCCCGCGGAGCTGCCGCACCTCGCCGGCATCCTGTCACTGGCACCGTCGACGCCGAACTCGCACGTGGCCATCCTGGCGAACACATATGGCGTTCCGTTCGTCTACCTGGCTCTGTCGGCCGATGCCCTCACGGCACAGCAGATGGTCGACCACACCATCATCGTCGGCGTCCATGAGGACGCCTACGGAACCTGCCACCTCAGGCTGCTTGACGTCGAGGATCGTCTCGATGACGTCACAGTGCAGCAGATCATGCAGCTCAAGCAGCCTGCGACCCTGATGATCTCGCCCACCGCCGAGCTTGGGGCCTTCGGTCTGCCGGTCGAGGGGCTGACGCCCTGCGACATTCAATACGTCGGCGGCAAGGCGGCCAACTTCAGCATCCTGCGTGAAGCCATCCCGGACAACTCCCCGACGGCCGTCGCGCTGAGTTTCGACGTGTGGAATGCCTTTCTCGACCAGCCGCTGTCCCCGACCCCATCGATCCGCCTTGAACCCGGCGAGCACATCCTGTTCTGGGCGACCGGCGAAGAGCGGCAAGGTCCGCTGCACACCAGCTTTCGACTGAACAAGGACGGAGAATCCATCGGGCTGTTCGATGCGGATGGGGGGACGCTTATCGACAGCGTCCATTTCGGGCCGCAGGAACGTGATGTCTCCTACCACCGATCCGTCGATGGCGGCGATACCTGGCAGTTCTGCACGTCGCCGACGCCGGGATACGCGAACTCGGACGCGCAACCGGTCCACAGCGGCCTGGTCATCAACGAGTTCATGGCCAGCAACGGGACGACCATCGAGAACCCCGCGCAGCCCGGCGACTTTCCCGACTGGATCGAACTCTACAACGCCTCAGACCAACCCATCGCCCTCGACGGCATGTACCTGACCGACGACATGGAGAACCCGACGAAGTGGCAGATTCGCCCCGCGATCGCGGAACCGACACTGCGCAAAGAGATTGCCCGCCGCCTATCGCAATATCCCCACTATCCACCCGAGGACATGTGGATGCTGTCCCGAGACTTGGCCGCGATCCGGAGTCTATTCACGAATCCCCAGGTCACCTCGTTCGACGATGCCCTTCGCGCGGCCATTGTCGATGTACTCGCCGATCCGGCGCATGGCTTCGATCCGCGTGCGATGCTTCGGTTTCGCAGCTCGACCAATGTGGAGGACAGCGAGGACTTCGTCGGGGCCGGCCTCTACGACAGCTTCAGCGGCTGTCTGACCGATGATCTCGATGAGGACGAGGATGGTCCGTGTGCTTGCGATCCCACGCGCTCGAACAAACGCAGTGTATTTCGAGCGATCCGGCGGGTCTTCGCGAGCTTCTACAACGACAACGCCTTTCTGGAGCGATTGTGTCACAACGTCGATCCGACCAAGGTTGGGATGGCCGTGCTCGTGCACCACTCGTTCCCCGACGAGATCGAACTGGCCAACGGGGTCGCCACGGTGGAGGTCACGGGCGATGGGACCAACACCACCGTCACCTTGGTCAGCCAGCAGGGCGCCATCTCGATCACCAATCCACAGGACGCCTCGATCGCCGAGGAGGTCGTCGTGCTGGTGCTGCCCTCGGGCAGCGTGGTGCCGCCCAGACTCCAGAGAGCGTCGAGCCGCGTCCCTCTCGGAGGTACCGTTATGACGTGGCGCGACGACTATACGGAACTGGCGCACTTGCTGCTCCGCGTCAGCGACGCATTCCGACAAACCACCGGCAAGACAGCCTACCTGTTGGATTTCGAGTACAAGAAGGTTGCCGTCGGCGCCGCGGCATTGCCTGAAGGGGGACTGGTCATCAAGCAGGTGCGGGAAATCCCCACAATAGGCCAGAGAACCAGAGAGGATGCCGTCCTGGTCAACGTAGCCGCCCACTATCAGGTCTTTCCCGGCGAGTTCGAATTGCTCGGGCCAACCGATCTGTTTGCGGACCACCGCCTCAAGTCGCAATGGAGATTTGAAACGCAAACCATGGTCCTGGATGCCAACAGCCTCTCCGAAAGCCTCTATAGTCACGTGACCGTCGACCTGCTCGATGAGGACCGTTCGTACACTCTGAGCGGCCCGATCGCCCAGTGGCCGTCCGCTCAACACAGCTTTGACGGCCAGCGTGTTCTCAACACGTGGCGCGTCGCGGACCTTTCGAACCCCCGCACCTACCACCTGCACACGACGGGAATATCAGCCGCCGCGTCACAAGGGCGGAACCCCCTGTTTCTAACCGATTTCGGAGAGTACGCCTTCGATCTTCCGTACCGATGCCTGACCCTGGAAGTCGATTACGACCATCCGGTGGCGGCCTGGCGACAACGGTTGTGGCCGGCCGATCCCCCTTCCGGCCTCACCGCGACCCGGAGGAACAAGGTCTACCTGTGGTCGCCTCCGCAGCCCAGTCCGGCCGACGTCCCGCAACAGCGGCATTTTGCCTCGGACGGAATCGTGATTACGACGTCCTTCTACTTCCCTCCTCCCCCGGAGGGATATGCCGACTGGACGACCCATACGGCACCGCTTCTGCGGTGGGAGCAGACCGTCATCGAAGGACTCAGTGACGAACCAATCGTGCTTCAAGGTCACTACTCGCAGACGTACCGTCCGGAGCACCACAATCTCGTGGAAGGATTCTTGTTCGAGCCCCGCCTTGAGCCCGGCATCCCGGCCGAGATCCTGGCCCAGCTCGACCAGGCCGGCATCCGGTTCATTCACCTGGTGGTCGATAACCAAGGCGGGCTTCAATCGCAAATCGCGACCTATGGCCCCAACGACCTGAGCTTCACGGATTAGAGGCGTCGGGGGTTCTTCGTGCACCCGTTCCTGCCATTTCACTGCTTGCCACGGGGTTGGCTCGGTGCTATGATCCCAACCCGACGGCGCTCATCTCGCTGAGGGCTCGACGTGGGATGGATATCGCGCCGATGGCTCGACAAGCAGGAAGACCACAAAGGAGAACTCTGGAATGCTCTATTACGATTGGCAGTTCGCCGAACGGATTCAGTGCAGCGTCGAAGAGAGAAAGGAATGCTTCGACCTGATCGTCCGGCTGCGGAAGTATGCTTCGACCATACGGCAAGAGGGTTTTCTGGCCCTGGAAGAGGAACTGAGAAGCATCAACGACGAGTTCCTGGCCACATGCATCCAAATGGGCATCGACGGCGTCAGCCCCGAGCTGTTCCGCGACATCCAGGAACGGCGCATCCTGGTGGACAACTGCAAGGGCAAGGAACTGCTGCGCCGCGTCATCATCACCGAAGCGATGGCGTCTATCCTCAGCGAGGACAACTTCAAGGTCTTCCACTACAAACTCCTGTCCTACTTGGGCGAGCACGGCTACAAGTGGGCCAAGGAACAGCAACTCGACCTGATCGGAAGGAACCTCTGAGAGCGCCCGCGCAGGTCTTCGGATTCCCCGTTGAATCAGCGGTTTTTCTCGGACGCAGCGCAAAAGATGCTCGCACATTGCAGATGAGGGTTGCCCACAAGCGATTCATCCGGTAGTCTCGCGACTTCGGCATGGTCAATCGTGCATCGGTGTCCGTCGCCTGCCCTGAGTGGAATATGCGGTGCGGACGTCGGGGTGTATCGGAGTCAAGGATGGTCGGCCTCGTGAAGCAATCGAGTGAGTTCTCCGCCGCAGCGCCCATGCACGATGTCCGCCCGAACCGGAGTGCCTCGCCATGCCCCTGGTAACGCTCTGCCTGCGAATGCATGAGCCCTTCCGATTGGACCCGGACGGCTCGACGTTCCTCTGGGAAGAGCGCAACCGAAGCACGTTCGTGCATCGCGCCGAGCGCTGCTATCTGCCGACCGTTCGTCTGTTCACCGAACTGATCAAAACCCACGTCGACTTCAAAGTCAGCTATTGCCTCTCCGGCACCTTTCTCGAACAGGCCGAACTCTATGAGCCTCAGGTCATCGGCGCGCTGGCCGATTCGTTCAACGCCGGCCGCCACACGCGACAGGTCGAACTTCTGGAGCAGACGTACCACCATTCGCTGACCTCCTTCTTTGCGGACAGGCAGAAGACCGAGTTCAAGCTCCAGGTCTCTCTCCATCGACAGAAGATTCACGACTTCTTCGGTGTCCGGCCGACGGCGTTCGCCAACACGGACCTGCTCTACAACAACGAGTTCGCCAACTTCGTCGCCGACATGGGGTACAGGGCCGCTCTCTGCGAGCCGTGCGAGAAGATGATTGACGGGCGAACCGGCGAACCGATCGCCGCCAACACGGTCTTCCGCGCCAAGGGCCGCAACGGACGGGCCCGCAAGCTCGCCGTGGTGCCGCGCAACACGGTCCTGAGCCGCGAGCTGGCGGCCCGGCTCGGCGCCCCTTCGTTCACGGCCCGAGAATACGCGGCGCGCGTCCAACACAGCGGCGGGGAAGTGGCCCTGATCGTGTGCGATTTCCCTCTGATCGAAACGGGAACGCCTGCCTACGAGCAGATGGAGGCTTTCTGGCGGGGGCTGCGCGATGAGTGGGCCAGGCACGTCGACCTGATGGCGGCCAACCCCAGCGAGGTCGCCGAGTGGTTTCAGATAACCGACTGCCCCATGATCGATTGTTCCTGTCCGGAGTGCCCGTGCGGGACCGGCGCCGACCCGCACCGTCCCGTCCTGCTCCGATCCCAGGCGCAGCGGGTGCTGTTCCACAGGGTCGAGGCCATGGAGGAGCAGGCCGCCCGTGCCGGCGGCGAGCTGCTTCGCAAGTTTCGCTACCTGACCACGTCGGACCACTGGCGCTACCTGGAGACAGAGGAGACTCCGCGGCGCCTGCCCTGCGAGGCCATTAGCCCGTACGACTCGCCGGCGACAGCCGCCTTTGCATTGACGCACGCAACCGAGGAACTGTCGTTTGCCATTCGCAACTTCAACATCCGCCAGACGAGCGACCAGACCCCCGTGATCATCATCACGCCCGAGACGGCTCGCCTGCCCTCGGAGGGCATGGGCCAGTTCGCACGGTTTGTCTCCGGCAAGAGCGGCGGGCTGGGCGAGGTGATCTCGGCGCTGTGCAAGGGACTGGCCGAGAGGCGCATCCCCGTCCACTTGATTACGATGAACCTCTCGAGGCGATTTCGCGAGGAGGCCGGGCTGAGCGAAACGGAGTGGATCCAGAAACGCCACCAGCTCAATCCGGAGAACATCCACCTCGTCAGCTCGTCGATCTTCGAGGGCTACCGCAGCGCCTATGAAGGATGGCCGCTGGCCAATGCAGCCGAGTTCCAGCGGCAGATCGTCAACACCTACATCAAGGAAATCCGAAGCAAATACGAGGGCCGGGCCATCCTGCACACGAACGACTGGATGGCCGGCGGCGTGGCGACGGCCTATGCAGGCCTGCGCCGAATCCCGATTTTGCACACGGTTCACAACACGCACACGGGCCATATTCCGCTCGAGATGCTGTACGGCGTGAACCTCCAGAAACTCTGGGACGCCCTGTACGTCTCCATCGACCAGCAGAAGCGATGCATCGACGCGCATGCGACCGCGATCAAGAACGCCACGAAGGTCAGCTACGTCGGTGAGAAATTCCTCAAGGAGATCGTTGAAGACTACTTCCTCGACCGGCCGATCATCCCGTGGAGCGTTCGCGAAGAGACCAAGGTCAAGTTCCGCAATCGTTGCGTCGGCGTCATCCCCAACGGCATTTCTCCCGACGTGTTCCCGGAGAATCAGCCGGAGAACCCCGACCCCGACGCACCGGGCCTGGCCAAGCGATACGGCTCCTTCGACAACATCCTTGCCGCCAAACGCCTCAATCTGCTGAAATTCCAGCACAAGATGGGGCTGAACATCGACCCCGAGGCCCTGCTGCTCTATTGGCCGTCCCGACTCGATCCCGCCCAGAAGGGCATCGAACTGCTCGAAGAGATCGCCGGCGGATTCGTTTACCAGCATCCGGACGTCCAGATCGCCGTCGTCGCCGATCCCGTCGGCGGCGACAACACCCACGCCGAGATCATGGGCCGGATCGCCTGCGCCTCCGGCGGGAAGATCGCCTATCGCCGGTTCGATCAGGATCTCAGCATGCTCGGATACGCCGCCGCCGCCGACGTCTTCGGCGCCTCGCTCTACGAACCCTTCGGGCAGATCGACGTCGTCGGCAACATCCACGGGGCGACGACCACCAACCGGGACACCGGCGGCTACAGCGACAAGATCAGCCAGCTCAGCCTCCGCGCCTGGGGCGCACCGATCGACAGCGGCAACGGCGTGCTGTTCCGCAACTACGACACCGGCGGCCTCTGGTGGGGATTGAGCAAGGCCGTCGACCACCTGCGCTACTTCAAGAACCGACCACGCGAGTGGGAAAAACAGATGCGCCGGATCATGCAGCACGCCAGGAAGACCTGGAGCCTCGACAACATGGTCGCGCGCTACATCACCGCCTACGAGGAACTCAACGAAAGCAAACCCCTCGTGTAGAGCGTCTCGCGCATCGCGGATCAGGAATCTCCACTACCGGACCGCCAGCACCGTCACCGACCTGGCCGGCAGCGTCGCTCGGATCGCCCCATCCCGGATCGCCACACCGCTCAAGGGCACCGGCCGGACTGCCTCGGGCGCCTCGAACGTATTCATCGCATTCATCGTCTCAGCGGTGAGGACCCTTCCGGACACCCGGCGGATCTCGGCCCCTTTCACGTCGCAGACGAACTCGGCCGGCTTCTGGGCATCGAGGTTGCAGATCGTGATGTGGATCAGACCCGACTCGGCCCGCGATGCCGACGCCACCAGAGAGGGAAGCTCGTCACCGCCGCGCTTGTAGGCGCGGCACATCAGATCGGCCGGCAGATGCGTCGCGCCCTGGTGGACCTTGTACATCTCGAAGACGTGGTACGTCGGCGTGACGATCATCTTCGGCCCATCGGTCAGGATCATCGCCTGGAGCACGTTGTTGGTCTGGGCGATATTGCCCATGCGGACACGGCGGCAATGCTCGTTGAAGGCGTTCAGGAAGATGCCCGCCGATACGGCGTCGCGCATCGTGTTCTGCTGATACAGGAACGCCGGGTTCGTGCCGGGTTCGGCGTCCCACCACGTGCCCCACTCGTCCACGTACAGCCCGATGCGGCCTCGCCGATCGAATCGATCCATGATCTCGATGCTCTTTTCGAGCAAATCGTAGATCGTCAGGGTGTTCTTCATCAGGACGAACCACTCGCCTTCGTCGAACTCCGTGGCGCTGCCCTTGTCGGTCCAGTTGCCCGAGCCGCGAACGTAGTGGTGCAGGCTGATGGCGTCCATATACCGGCCCGCTCGTTCCAGCACGACGGTCAGCCAGTTGTAGTCCGCACTGCTCGGGCCACAGGCGATCTTCACGATGGCGTTGCCGGAGTAGCTGCGAACATACGTCTGATAGACCCGATAGAGGTCGGCATAGAACTCGGGCCTCATGTTGCCGCCGCAGCCCCAATTCTCGTTGCCCACGCCGAAGTACTTGACCCGCCAGGGCTTCGCACGGCCGTTGGCCCGGCGAAGGTTCGCCATCTCGCTGTCCCCGTCCAACGTCATGTACTCGACCCAGTCCTGCATCTCCTTGACCGTGCCCGAGCCGACGTTGCCCGCGACGTATGCCTCGCAGCCGAGCTGCTCGCACAGATCGAGAAACTCGTGCGTGCCGAAGGCGTTCGTTTCCGTAACCATGCCCCAGTGCGTATTGATCATCGCCGGCCGCTTGTCGCGCGGACCGATGCCTTCCATCCAGTGGTATTCGTCCGCGAAGCATCCGCCGGGCCAGCGCAGCACCGGGATGTCGAGCTTCTTGAGTGCCTCCACCACATCCGTGCGAATCCCGCGCACGTTCGGAATCTCCGAATCTTCGCCGACCCAGAACCCCTCGTAGACGCAACGGCCCAGGTGCTCGGCGAAATGCCCGTAGATCTCCGGCGCAATCGTGGTCTTGCCCCGATCGGCGTGGACGACCAGGCGATTGATCGTCCCCGGCTCCGAGGACACCGTCACCGCCGCTTTCGCTCCGACGCAGAACGCCGCAACAACGATCAAACACACCAACGTCTTCAATCCGTGCTTCTTCATGATGGTCTCTCCTTCGATAGATCGTGCGCGTACTGTCAGTTGGATGAACGCGCCGGCCACTTCGTCTTCCATTCGGCGTATTCCGACGCCAGCGACTGGCCCCAGCGGCCGTACCAGGCGTATCCGTTGCGGCGTTCGGCTTCGATCTCGGTCATGCTGTACTTCTTGACGCCGTCGCGTCCGGAGAAGATCGGGCGGTTCGTCCCGATCTCATAGAACCGCGCCCACAAAGGCGGCGCATCGGGGTCCTCGACGATAGCCCTGTCGCCATCGATCCGGGTCAGCCGGATGCCCGTCAGCTTGACCGACTCGAACCACGCCACGGCTGCCGCGATCGCCTCGGCAACCTGGGGGCTCGGATCGTCCAGACTCATAAGGAACCGAACGACGCCGACGCTCTCGCCGCCACTGATCGAAACCAGTTCATAGCTGCGCGCCGGACGCGGACGGTAATCAACCGCATCATGCTGAGCGCACCAGGCGGTCCGCTTTCCGTCGACGACGATCTGACACTTGAGGATGCACTCGATGCCGCGTTCCACGGCGCCCAGGGCCGCTTCGCGCCGAGTCGAATCCACGAATTCATAGTCCAACGATGTCGCGACCTCGCGCAGGAAGATCATCAGGCGAATCATCGCATTGTCATTGAACGTGATATGCCGCGCGTACCCCCTGCCGGGTGGATAGTATTGGGGCCAGCCGCCGGTAGGATATTGCGCTTCGAGGATGTGGTCGAGCCCTTTGAGAAACGCCCGCTCGCAGCGCCGGTTGCCCGTCGCGCGAAAGGCTCGTGCGAGGAACCGCAACTCGTCCACTGTGGCACCGTTGTCGAACGTTCCTCTCAGCTCGTTCGACGAGCCGGAGAACGCGTTCGTCATCGTACTGGTGTTCTTGGGCCAGCCGCCCTGCGGCGACTGCCAGGAAAGAACGTTCTCGGCAATGCGTCTGCCCTCCTCGCTTCGGTACCATTCGTCCGGCTTGTCGCGATAGTTCCGCCAGGAACCAGCGGCAAACGCCGGCAACAGAAATACCCACATCAAAATGCCGGCGGTCGTCACGCGCGCACAGAGTCGTGTCGTATGTCTCATCCTATCCATCATATACTCCTACGGACCTTCGATCTCCTCGGTGGCCGTTTCGACCTTCCGATACGGCGTCGCCTCTCCGGGCGCTGAGGCCTCCTGATGCATCGGGCGCAGAATCGCCAACTCAGCGAGAGAGCACGCCAGGTCATCCCCGAAGCCGGACAGCGCACGCAATTTCAGGTGCCGTGCCTCAACGGTCCTTCCGAACGCGATCTCCTGCGGCTCGAACGTCGATTCCAGTTCCCCACGTGTTGCTTCCTGCCATTGCTCGCCGTCGTCACTGATCTCGACAACGAACTCGCGGATGTCCCCTTCGCGAGCCCGGTGGTTCTGCCGAGCCATACACAGCAGCCCGCTCATCGCCACAGGCTCGGCAAAGTCGATCACCAGTTCGTGCGGATGGCGCGTCTGCCGGTCGCGCCCGCCAGCGGCCAGCCAGTACGTGTTCGGATTGCCGTCGATGGCATACGCCACCGGGTTGCCCGGCGTCTCTGCGGTGGCCCTGGCGACCGCCCCAAGCTGACTCATCACCTGATTGTCGAACAGAATGCTGCGAATCGCGGCCGGCGACACCTCGACAGTCGGATCGAACCGCTCGCTCGACATATACCTCAGCAGACTGTGGCGCAACTGGCGGGCGACCGGACGCTTGTCGAGACCGGACGCCAGATCGGCCGAGCAGACCATCAGCTTGCCCGGCCCCACGCGACACTCGAACACCAGGCCGAGTTTGTAGTTTCGGTTCCAGTCGTCGATCACCTGGACGATCGGTTGCAGAGCGCGCGGCAGGCGGTCCAGGTTCATCGCCCGACACGCCGGCTGCGTCACGTCCTGCCACTGCCAGTCGTAGTGGAAATCCGTGGCGAACTCGGCCAACGCCGGATGATTCGGGTCGCACAGCAGGCCCAGGAAGCGGTCCCAGGCGGGTCCCATCAGACGGTTCCAGAAGATCGGCAAGCGGCCCACCGGCGGGCTGTCCCAGCTCAACTGGTGGTACAGGGGAAGAAACAGCACCTTGCCTCCGACGGCCAGTCGCGTCTCGGCCTGCGCGAACGAATGCGTCACGAGCACATCGGCCGGCGTCTCGCTGGGCAGCCGGGCGGGATAGATCCAGAAGTCCCAATCATTCTTGACAGAGGCCATCCCTTTGAGGCCGACCACCAGACGATACTTCTGCGGGGCCCTGAACGTGCTCAGGTTCATCGACAGCCGCTGGATCGGCGTCGCCGTACCCAGAGGCACGGTCATCGCCGCGAGTTCGCCGGAGACCACGGTCTTGCCCCCGGCGTCCTCGATCCGGAAGACGGGAACGGCATCTTCCAGAGGCGCCCGGCCGAAGTGCGCGATCTCCAAATCCACGTCCAGATCGTCTTCGGTCGTATACACCAGGCGACCCATCCGCGCCAGCGGCACGGTGACGTCGCAGAATCGTCGGAACTCCTCCGGCGTGACATATCCTTTCGACTGCCAGAACACGTTCAGCGGACCGACCACCGCCGTGCCCTGGCCGGGGTAGTCATGCAGATCGAGCAACTGGAACCCACCCATGCCCGGCGTGCGAAGCAACGCCTCGATCTCTTGCTTGTAGCAGGCCACCTGAAACCGGCCGCTGGCCAGAAGGAAATCACGCGCCTGGTGCAACATACCGCGCTCGGCGAGCGATTCGCGAACGATCTCGTAGTTTCCGGCCTTCAGCGCGCCGGTGTATCGGTCGATCTCCGAGAGGTCCGGATAGGCACACCACTGTCCGGTCTCGTGCGAGATCACGGGGTAGTTGGTGCCTTCGAGCGAAGCGCGAAAATCACGACCGAACCAGCCACTGTCACCTCGGAAGCGATACGAGCCGATACGAATCGCGATGAGATAGTCGATGTGGTCAACGGGTCCGGGCCGCTCGCCGTAATACCGCCCGGTCTGCGTGGTGTAGATGCGCCGGTTGTCCTTCTTCTTCCACTCGATCAGCCAGGGCGTGAGAACCTGCTGCCACGGTCCGGCCGGCTCGTTGCCCGAGGAGAGCATCACGAACGACGGATGGTTGCCATAGGCGCGAACGATCTGCTCGGTCTCGCGATAGAGGAATTCCTTCACCCCGTCGTCGCGCGACGAGTACTGGCCCCAGTTCGACGACTCCGGCTGCAAGTAGATCCCCATCTCATCGGCCGCCGTAAATGCCGCCTTGGGCGGACACCACGAGTGGAATCGCACGTGGTTCAAGCCGTAGTCTTTGACGACCTCGAAGACCTCTCGCCACGATTCGACGTCCGTCGGCGGATAGCCCGTCAGGGGAAACGTGCAGCCCTCGTGCGTGCCGCGGAAGAAGGTCTTCCGTCCGTTGACGTAGAACACCCCGTCGCGGCTCTCGATCCGACGCAGCCCGACGGTCAGCTCGCGTTCATCGTCGGCCCAATCGCCGTTCAGCTTCAACGTCACCTGGTGCAGCGTCGGCTCGAACTCGTCCCACAGCCCGGCGTCGTCGCCGAAGGACACCTCCATCCGTGCCGCGCCTCCGCCGATATCCCATTGCACCGGCAGGCTCTTGCCGCCGGCCGACAACGTCCCTCCGCCCGGCTCGCCGGTGATGTTGCCCAGCGTCACCTCGATACGCGCGGACTTGCGGTCGATGTCTGTGTAGACTCGTGCATCGTCGATCCACACGGGCGTTGTCGATTGCAGCGTGAGGCTGCCGACGAGACCATGCCAGTTGGTCTGCGTCGAATCGGTGATGCTGTGGGCGTCTTTGCGGATGTTGACGAGATACCGATTGTCCACGCGAACCGACAACGTGTACCGCCCCGGCTCCAGGACGCCAAGGTCGTAGACGTGAGGTGCTCCGAGGCTGTCGTTGACGCCGATCAACCGGTCGTTGACCCACAGGGCGCTCGACCAGTGGACGCGTTCGAACGACACCACCGCCCGGCGGCCCTGCCAGCTTTCCGGAATCAGGATGTCCCTCTGGTACCACGCCACGCCGGTGTACTTGTGCTGCGGCTGGGGCCAGAACGGGACCTTCACGTTGCCGGGCTCGGCGTATCTCTTGAATTCCTTTCGCAGATGCCAGTGCGTGTCGTGCAGGCCGCTCATCCATTCCGTCTCGGCCGTGATCTCGTCGCCATAGCCGCTGTCACGCAGGGCCCCCGGCAGCCGGATCGGATCGGACAACTCCTGCGTGAACCACTCTTCGTCCACCCCGACGTCGTCGCGGTCCAGCGCCACGGCCCATGTGCCGCTCAGGTCGATCGCGTTGGAAGCGACCGCGACAGGCATCCACAGGAACATTGCCGCCAACGCGGCAAGCGCATATCGTGACATCACATCTCTCACAGCCATCCTCCTCTCAATTCTCGCGGCCCGTCGCCGACTTCAGAAGGCTACCGCCGAGCTGGGGCGGATAGAAATAGCCCATCGCCTGCATCGCCACGTCCATGCGGTACAGGTGGTCCTGCATCAGACAGACCCTCCGGCTCGTGGCCGGGACCGTGGTCGTGTAGATGCGAATGACACCGTCGGTGACGGTAATGACCTCTTCGCGCCAGTCGCCGAGCACATCGGCGATGGCGATGGGCTGGCCCTGAATCTCGCCGACCTGCGGCCCCTTGTATCGCAGGATCGGGAACGTGCCGCCGCGATAGCTGAACGGCACGCGGACCTTCGTCGGGCCGTCGAGCCAATAGAACGCTCGCGGACCGTGCCGGCCGAGATCCTCGTTGCGCGCCAGCAGCTTGCCTTGGGCGCTGTAGAGCCAGCAGGTCACGCCGTCGCGCTCCATCCCATAGATCTCCATGCCGGGACTGTCCGGGTCGATGTCGGCCACCATGCCCCAGTCGTGGATATGCGTGGTGGGATGGTCGCAGCCCCAGAGGATGCCGCCCGTGCGCGGATCGACCAGGCAGATGCCGTTGCGCGGCTGGGCCGTCTCAAACCCGTAGGCGATCTCCAGCCCCGGACGGCCCGGATCGATATTGGCGAGGTAGAACCAGTCCGGATGTCCCATGTCCATCCGCCACAGACACGTGCCGTCGTTGTCGATGGCCGCCGATCCGATGATGATCTCATCCTTGCCGTCGCCATCAATATCGAACGCCTTGAGCGTATGGCCCCCCTGCCCGCGCAGGGGCGGGTCTTCATCCTCGCCGGACCACGACCAGACCTTGCGAAGCTTCTTGTCGATCAGATTGTACGCATCGATCCGCATCTTGGTGTACGTGCCGCGAAGGACCAGCAGGCTCGGCCGCTTGCCGTCGAGATAGGCTACGCCGATCTGGTTGCGATTGACGCGGTTGCCCTGGTCGTCGCCCCAATCGCGCGGGTCGCCGCGTGCGATCCAATCGACCCGGTCGATCTCCTCGCCCGTCATGCCGTCCAGGATCGAACAGTACTCCGGCCCTTCCAGCACGAAGCCGCCGGGGCTGATGAACGCCTCTTCGGGCGTCGCCGCAAAGGGAGCGGTCTTCAGCGCGACCTCCGCCCTGCCGTCGCCGTCGAAGTCATAGGCCACCAGCGGCGAGAACCAGATGCCCAGGTTGATGTTCCATCCGAGGTCGTAGCGCCACATGAACCGGCCGGTCCGGCCGTTGTAGGCCTCGATCTTGTACGTGTCCGGGCTGCGGCGTTGCCGGCCGGGATCGAGCGACCACGCCGGCTGCTTGATCACGTAATCGTACACGCCGTCGCCGTCGAGATCGGCGATGGCCACCTTGTTCGCGCCGTAGTTGCCTTGCAGGGGGATCGCCAGATATCCCTGCCCCGCCGTCGCCGGATCGGACCTGACCGCCCTGGATTGCCCCGTACCGCTCGCGTCGGGACGGACGGCATAGTACCACACCTTGCCATCGGCTGTCGTATCAACGAAGTTGCACGAGTCGGTGATGGGCGCATCGTTGAGTTGTTCGTATGTGCCCCTGGCCTCGGCGGATCGCAGCACGTCGAAGCCGACGTCGGGCGGGTCCGAGGCGAGCAAACGCCAGCCGACATACACGTGCCCGTCTGTTGTGGCCATCGCAACGACGCCGCGATCCAACCGCTCCAACGACAGAGCGACGGCGCCAGATGATATCACGAAGAACAAACTGATTGCAGCGACCACCTTCATGGTTGCCTCCGATCTGCCGACTTCATCAGGGCAAAGATGCCACTCGCGGCCAGCCGTCGTCCCACACCATCGTCGAGATCTGCATGTGGCTGCGCCCGGTCGTCGCGTCGTAGGCGTGGAACACGAGGTAATCCACGCCGTCCTCCCGGAGCACGGCCTGATGCCCTGCGCCGCGCCAGGCCCCCTCCGTAGCCTCGACGACCAGTGTCCCGCCCCCTTCCAACATGGCCGTACCGTCTCTGTCCACGTAAGGCCCTGTGATATCGCGCGAGCGTCCGACACGCACGTTGTACGTGCTCTTGGCCCCGCGACAGCAGAAGTCGAACGAAACGAACAGATACCAGTAGCCGTCACGATGGATGAGAAACGGGGCCTCCACCGCGCCGTCGACCGACCGGGGCCGGCGGGCCAACGAATAGAGCTTCGTGTCTTCGGCCGAGAGCATGCCCGTCGCGGGGTCGATCCGCCTCATCTTGATGCCGCCCCAGAAGCTGCCCCAGTTCAACCAGACGCGGCCGTCCTCTTCGATCGCGATGTTGCCGTCGATGGCGTTCCAGTCGTCGGCGCCCTCGGTCGAGCGGACGACCATGCCCCGATCGACCCACTTGTACTTCGGGCTATTCGGATCGAGCGTCTCATTGACCGCCAGACCGATGGCCGAGCTGTTCCTGCCAAAGGTCGAGACGGAGTAATACAGGTGATACTTGCCGTTGAAGAACGAGATGTCGGGCGCCCAGGTCCCGCGCGTGCCCGGAATCTCCTTCGGCGCCCATTCGGGCAACTCCTCGAACACGTAGCCGATCCTGGTCCAATGCCGCATGTCCTTCGACCTATGGATCGGCACGCAGTTCTGTCCCCGCCGCCCGCCGGTGGCGAAGACGTAATACGCATCGCCCTCTTTGATGATGACCGGATCGTGCAGGGCGGTATCGCCGCTGAGCCGGAGCAACTCCGGTTCGGCAGCGCCGCAAAGGGACACGCCGACAAACAGGCCGACCCACATCCCAACGCAGACTGGCGCATATGTCTTGGCGTCTTTCATCGCCTGTCCCTCCATCTCAACGCCCATCCCAACGGAACGTGCCGCCCTTCTCGATCCGCACCTCACGGACCACGTCGCCATAGCGCAGGCGGCAGGCGTTGCCCAGCCGCGACCGAATCGTCGCGGCAACGAGCTTGCCGTCGGCCCATTCGACATCCACATCGAACCCGCCCTTGGCGCGCAGGCCCTGGACCGAGCCGGTCGCGAATGCCTTGGGCAGCGCGGGCAGCAGCTCGATCTGGGCCGTCATCGCCGGGCCGGAGAAACGCACGCGGGTCTGTAAGAGCATCTCGGCAATGCCGCTGGCGCCGCCGAAGTTGCCGTCGATCTGAAACGGCGGGTGCGCGTCGAACATATTCGGATAGGTCCGCTCGGGCCCGAGCAGCAGCTTGAGAATCTGATGGGTATGCTCGGCGTCCTGGAGCCTCGCCCAGAGATTGATCCGCCAGCCGATGCCCCAGCCGGTGGCGTTGTCGCCGCGAATCTCCAGCGACCGCCGGGCGGCCGCCGCCAGTTCCGGCGTGTCGTGCACGTTGATCTGATCGCTCGGATGCAGGCCGTACAGATGTGAAACGTGGCGGTGATGGATGTCACCCGCCTCCATGTCCCAGTCTTCCAGCCACTCCTGGAGCTGGCCTTCCTTGCCAATCTGATCCGGGGCCAGACGGGACCGCGTCGCTTCGAGCTTGCCGCGAAACTTCTCGTCCACACCCAGAATTGTGGCGGCATGGATGCAACTGGCAAACAGGTCGCGAAGGATCTGGTTGTCCATCGCCGGCCCGGCGCAGATCGAGACGCCGTACTTGTGCCCGTTCTCTGGCGACAGCGACGGACACGTCACCAGATACTTGTGCGTGGGCTCCTCCACGAGCGTATCGAGGAAGAACTGGGCCGCCCCCTTCATCGCGGGATAGACTCTCGCCAGGAACGCTCGGTCGCCGCCGTACTCGTAGTGCTCCCAGAGGTGCTTGCACAACCACGCCCCGCCGGTCGGCCAGAAGCCCCAGAACGGCCCGTCGATCGGGCCCGAAGCCCGCCACAGATCGGTGTTGTGGTGGCACACCCAGCCGCTTGCGCCCCAGTTGACGCGGGCGGTCCTCGCGCCCGTCTCGGTCAGGTCCATCACCATCGCGACCAGCGGCTCGACGCACTCGGCCAGAGCAGTCGGCTCGGCGGGCCAGTAGTTCATCTCGGTGTTGATGTTGATCGTGTATTTGCTGCCCCAGGGCGGACTCATGCTGTCGTTCCAGATGCCCTGAAGGTTGGCCGGCTGGGTGCCGGGTCGCGAGCTGGAGATCAGCAGATAGCGTCCAAATTGGAAATAGAGCGTCGCGAGTTGCGGATCATGGTTCGTCATGGAATGGCGGATGCGCTCGTCCGTCGGCAGGCTCGCCACGTCGCTGACGCCGAGATCCAACGCGACGCGACGGAAGAGCCGCCGATGCTCGGCCACGTGGTCGGCCCGCAAGGCGTCGAACGATTTGGCGCTCGCAGCTGCGATGGCGGCCTTGGCCGGCGTCTCGGGATCGCCGCTGACGTCCTTGAAGCTCCTGTAACTGGTGGCCGCGGCTATGAGCAGCGTCGCCGAGTCCGCGTTGGTCACGCTGAGGCGATCCCCTTCCGATCTGGTGGTCCCGCCGGAGGCCAGAACGCGGACACGCGACTGGAACTTCAACGCCCCATCGATGCCTTGCGATGCGCCATTGACGCCGCGCATCACCAGCGTATCGCCGTCCTCGGCCTCGATCGTGGCCCGCTGCGGTGTCTTCATTCCGGCGGTAAACGAGACCTGACCAGGCTTGCTGGCGGTGATGCGAATGACGATCACCTGGTCCACGGGACTGGAGAAGACCTCGCGTTTGAACGTCACATCATCGGCCGTATAGGTCACGCTCGCCACGGCCTCGTCGAGATTGAGGTCCCGGCGGTAGTTCGTCACCTTCTCGACGCTCGCAAACGCCAGAAGCAGATCGCCCACGACCTGATACGGCATCTGCCCCAGCGGCCTGGACATCATCTGCTTGCCGATGAGTGCATCGGCCTCGCGGTACTTGCCCGCGAAGATCAACCGGCGCGCCTCGGGCAGCGCCTCCAACGCCTCCGGACGACTCGGGTCGTACGGCCCACCGGCCCAGAGCGTGTCCTCGTTGAGCTGGATGCGTTCGCGGTCGATCCCGCCGAAGACCATCGCCCCCAGCCGACCGTTCCCGACCGCCAGCGCCTCGACCCACTCGACGGCCGGCTGACGGTACCACAAGCTCAGCGGCTCCTTCGGCGCCGAGACCTTCCCGGCGATCGTGCCCCAGAACCTCGTGCTGCTGTTGAGCCCCTCGACCTCCAGAGCGACCCGACCCGCGACGGGCGCGATCCTGCGACCCGGCTCGGCGACGAACACCCATTCCCCGACGACGCCTCTCAGTGACGCGGGTTCCGCCTGGCTCGCCCGCGACGCAATCTCGTCGGCAGTCAGCGCCCCGCGATAGACCGCCGCACGCTGAATCCGCCCGACGAAGCGATTGTCCCCACGCGGGTCGCAGCCGATCCGAAGCGGTATCCCCGTCGTCGTCATGGGGACGAACGCCCCGCCGTCGGCGCCGGCGACCTCTTTGCCGTCGAGATAAAGCTTCATGATCTTCTTCGACGCGCTGTACACGCCGACCACGTGCGACCAGCGGTCGGCCGGCAGCTTGGCATCATACGTGCAGGCCCCCTTGGCGTTCACGAAGCGCAGTGAATTGCCGGGAAAGGTGTCGAGCATGTACCCATCGGAGGTGCCGGGCATGGACTTGTCGAGGATGCGCCCGCCGCCCTGCCCCATCCGGTCGGCCCGCACCCACGCCTCCAGCGTCACTTCGTCCGTCAGGTCCAGCGCCCTCTGGCTCTGTGCCTCGTAGATGGGCGACCTGCCGTCCAGCCGCATCCCGTCCGGCTCAGCCGCCCCAGTCGGCCCGCCCAGGACCAAGGCGACCGCGATTGCGATCCACTTCATGGAGAACCATCCCCTGCGCGCCTGCATATTCACCTCCCATGTGCTCTGTCTTGTCCTCTTGGCGCTCGCCGTCTCGTGCACGGACGCACGACCGGCCGGCGCTGCGCGGCGATTGTACCAGGACGAACCCGCCGGAACAACTTCATAACCAGCGACGAAGTGTCACACATCGGGCTTGACAGAGCGGGCCGGATGGGCTATATTGCTGGTCTATGGTCATTGTTCTGTAAGAGAAGTCAGGCTCCACCGAGCAGAATCGCAGACACGTGGTTCACATCGTTGTCACGTGCGGCGGCGGTGGTATGGCTTCTCACCTCCCCACGCAATCCCAAAGACGCATACACAGCGTGCCGGCGTCCTGCGACGCCCGCGCGAACCAAGGACACAGGAGATACGAACCATGGACACAGACAAACCGACGGACTTCTTCTACGAGATCTTCGACGCGTCTATGCCCCGCTTCGGTCCGGGCGACGAGGCATCCACAAAGCGAGCACTGGACACGCTGCTTGCCGCCATGTCGCATGGCGCGGGCGGCCCCGTGGCCGGGCCCCTGCGGATTCTGGACATCGGCTGTGGAAACGGCGCACAGACCCTCTGCCTGGCCCGACACACCGACGCATCGATTCTGGCGGTGGACAACCACCAGCCCTATCTGGACGAGTTGCAGCGCCGCGCCGCGGCGGCGGGCGTCGCCGACAAGATTTGGGTGGCCCTTCGCAAGATGCAGAGTTTGACGAAGAACGACGGCCCCTTCGACCTGATCTGGTCGGAAGGCGCGCTGTTCGTCATGGGCTTTCGCGAGGGTCTCGCTGCCTGTCACGCGCTGCTGGCCCCGGGCGGCGGACTGGCGGTCAGCGAGCTGGCCTGGCTGCGGCCCGACCCGCCCGACGAATGCCGACGATTCTGGAGCGAAGCATATCCCGCCATGACCGGCATCGCGGAGAATCGGGCCACGATCCAGGACTGCGGGTATGAGGTCCTCGAACACTTCGTCCAGCCGGAATCCGCCTGGTGGCAGCCCTACTATCATCCGCTCGAAAGACGTCTCGCACCCCTGCGAGAGCGACACGCCGCGGACGCCGAGAAGCTGTCTCTGATCGAATCGGTTCAGAAGGAGATTGACTGCTATCGCAAGTACGCCGCGTTCTGCGGCAACGTGTTCTACCTGATGCGACCGCGCTGACCCCGGCAATCGCCGCAGCGCAAAGGCCGGAGCGGGACTTCGGGGACACCGGGCCAATGGAGGCCGCAAGCCGCGTATGATGTCCCCAAGACCCCGCCAGAACCACTCAATTGGCGAGTTCGTCCAGGAGCGACCCGATGGCCAATCCGGCGTTCTCCGGCCCTGCGGCGACTGCCAGAAGAGCAAAGCCAAGGAACACCACAACGGCCGGGGCCATCACGGCGACAATGGCGGCGTCTTCCACATAGCAATAGCAGTCGCCGGCGACGTCCGCGATCGGCGTCAGCGTCGGGCGGTAATCCTCTCTGACGTCCCGGGAGGATGCGATCTTGCGCGAGTGCTGTAGGCAGTGGGCGGAAATATGCTCGGAACAGCCCGAACCAGCCAACAGGAGACTCAGAACAACGCACGCGACGCTCTTCATGTCGGCAACCTCCCACAAGAAGACCCGGCCATCCATAAGAAACACCACAACGCAGATCAAGACAGCATAACGCAACCTCCAAGAAAGGCGAGGTCTGTCTCTCGCGATTCTGAGGACATCCGCCTTCGTCGTCTTGCCGTTCTCCTCAGTCCCCATCGGCCGCCATGCTGGCTTGAGGCGTGCCGCCGTAAACCCCCATGTTGATTCGCGAATTCGCCCCGGCCATGCCATCGATCGCCACGGGCTCATCCCGAATCGGTGCGGCCGGGTCGCCTGCGTCGATGCAGGGGCTGGTGACCGCATCAGAGGTCCAAAGCCCCGCCGCATCGTCCCATCGAGCGCCCTGGCTCTGGAGATGGTAGTCGCCGGCGGTCCATTTGGAACCGAGCCATTGCCCACGGGCGACGAAGAGCGGATCAGCATCGGTGTTGCCGTCGCCGGGCCAGCCGCCCTGCACGTTGGAGTAAGTCACTTCCGTGCGATTGTCGCCGATCTGAACTCCGTCGCTGTCGTTGAAATAGACAATCGAGTTCGTCACGACGGCGCCCAGCGTGCGCAGACCGTCGGCGAGGTTCTCCACGATTGTGCAATTCGTGAGCACGGGCCGGCCGCCAAGGAGACCCACTCCACCGTTGCCGGCGACAAGGCAGTTGAGGAACGCCGGAATGCTCGGCCGAATCGCGCGCGCCCCCGTGGGGATCCACGCCTCCACCCCGACGTCGGCGTTGGCCACGATGCGCGACTGGACGACGTTGGGTCTGCACTGGTTGATGATGAACATGCCCCTTCGATTGCCGGTGATCGTGCAGCGTCTGACGGTCGGCTCGGATGCTGAGATGAGGATGCCCGTGCTGCCGCCAGAGATGGTCAGGCCGTCGAGAATGCTATCGGCCCGTTCCCCCTCGGCGAACGTGACGACGTTGGCGCGTCCTTCAATGACGGTGGCTGCGACCACCGCCGGGTCGGCCGGATCCGTGGAGCGGACCGTCACTGCCCGACCGGCAAAGTGGATCGACTCGCGATGGACGCCCTCGGGCAGCACGATCTCGTCGCCCGCCTCGGCGGCGGCGATTGCGTGCTGCACGTAATCGAAGCGCTCGCCCGTCGTGGCGTTCTGCACGGCCCCGTCGAGAATGGAGTAACCGAAGGCCAGTCTCAGGCCCTGGATCGGCCCATGAGGCCCGCCCAGCCATACCAGTGAAGCGCCCTGCAGCGACGGCGACAACCCATAGGGAGCGGCAGGCAGATCGACGTTCATCACGCCATAGTTGGCCGTGATGCAGGCCAGCCTGATCTGGCCGCCGGTCTCTTCCCCGTCGAGGTAGGCCACCAGAGATCCGTCTATGGTCGGTTGCCGCTGCCCTCTCCTGGCCTTGGCAATCTCGAACACCTTGACGTGCTCTGGGTCGGAGACGTCGGCGCCGTAGATGTCGCCGGCATCGTCGCGTTCGTCGGTCCAGACGACATACCGGCTGGAGACCGATGGACCGCGCTGGCGGCCTGGGGCGTCACACACCGTGAACACCCGGATGTTGTCCAGGTCCGAGAGATCGGCGGCATAGATATCGCCATCGCCCTCCCAGACCACCAGATCGCCGCAGATATCGACGACGCCGTGGTGGTCGTTGGCCGGATTCTGAATCGGCAGCGGGTCTCTGCGACCCACGTGGGTGGCCACAGTGAAGTAGATGGGGTTCTGCGAGTCGCTGATGTCGACGCCGCAGATGTCGTATGGCATGTTGTTCCATTGGCCGGGGATGTTCTTGTCAATCCCCGCGTGCCGGACCCAGACGACCTTGCTGCCTGAGATGGCCGGATGGCTGTAGGACTCATAGTCCGTGTGCATTCGCAGGGCGAACTGCTCTTCCGTCGCAAGGTTGCGGACGAAGATCCCGGTGCACATTCGCGGAAGAACGCCGCTGACGCGGTCTCCGCCGGCCCAGACGACCAGGTTGCCGTCCACCTTGGGCTGCGTACTGAATCCGCCGGCCGAGAAGGTCTCGGTCAATCCCGTGGCGAAGTCGGTGCAGGCGATCTGCCAGTTGTAGTTCCCCGGATCGGAGACCGCGACGATCTTCGTCCCGGAGACGTCGGTGTAGCGCGGGATCTGGTTGCCGATCGGCTCGATCGTCAGGGGCCACACGTCAGACGCAGTCTTGACCGCCACCACCCGCACCTGGCTCGGCTCGCTGTCGCCGAATCCGTCGCTGACGATCAGTTCGAAGGTGTAGACCTCGCCCGGTTCGGCGTCGAAGGCGGGGGTGGCCGTCTCCGGATTTTGCAGGACGACGCTCGGACCGGTCAATTGGGCCCACGAGTAGCTCAGCCGACCCACCGGGTCGGGATCGTGGGAGCCGCTGCCGTCCAGCGTGATCTGTCCGGGGGCCCGCCAGACGCAGTCCTCGCCGGCGTCGGCCACCGGAAGGTTGTTGGGCCCGACGTAGACCAGGACCTCGTCCGGCTCGCTGGTGTAGCGGCTGTCGGCGATCACCAACTGGAAGACGTAACTGCCCGCGGCCGGTGCGACGAACGAGGGATACGCCGAATCATCGCTGTCGAGGACAACATCTTCTCCGGAGACCTGTGTCCACTGGTACGTCTGGATATCGAAGGGGTCGTAGAAGAAGCTGTCGGCGCCGTCGAGCACGACGATCTGGCCCGCCTCGAGGACGTGCACGTCGTCGCCCGCCGAGGCCACTGGCTTGACGTAGCCGACGTACTCATGGGCGCCGATGTCGATCCGGGCGGCGTAGATGCGCGGCTCGCCGTCGATATCGGTCTGGTCGGACGGAGGGACGAAATCCGGGTCGCCCGCATTGACGCAGGGCGAGTCCAGCGTCAGCCGGAAGTTCCTGCTCATCGGCGCCAGGAACAGCGGATTCTCGCTGATATTGCCGTTCATGCCGGTCTGGTCCCCATCACCGTCGTACACGACCGAGTAGGTCTGCGGGTCCAGATACCCATAGTTGCCGGGCCAGTTGCCCCAGACGTTGTTGAACGTAACCGAGGCATACTCGAGATCGCCCTCCCAGAACAGGCCTCCCCCAGAGCCGGCCTCGCAGAGGATGTTGTTGAAAACGCGGGCGTACCCGTACTCCAGCACGGCGACGAGGTACAGGTTGCCGCCCATGCCCTCGCCGACCCCGATACCCAGCGTCGATCCAAGATTGCAGTCGTTTCGTACGAAGGTGTTGTTGTAGACCTCCCCGGCGAACGTCACCAGACCGCCACCGAGGTACGCCGAGTTCTCGAAAATCATGTTGTTGTGGATCGTGGGCGCACCGAAGTACCCGATGATTCCGGCTCCGATGTAAGCGCTGTTGTTGCGAATGGTGTTGTGCGTGATGACGGGGCTGCATTCCCAGCAACCGATCCCGCCGCCGAAGCAGAGGTCGACCTGCATGCCGTCTGGCGAGATGCGGAAGATCCCCTCGTTGCGGACGATTACGTTCTTCGTGATGGTCGGCGAGCTGCGGTTGCAGTAGATCCCCGCGCCCATGTAGAGCTTCTCGACGTCTCCGCCGCCGATTTCGGGGTGGATCGTGCCGGCCCCGCCGGTGATCGTGAACCCGGCCAGCACCGCCTGGGAGGTCTGCCCCCCTGCAAACGTCACCACGGAGCCGTCGCCATCGCCTTTGAGAACGGTGTAACTGACGATCCTGGGGTCGTCAGGGTCCGTGCTGGTCACCGTGATGTTCTTGCGTCGGAAGTCGATGGTCTGGAAGTAGATCCCCGGCGCCACGAGCACGGTGTCTCCGTCGTTGGCGGCGTCGATTCCCGCCTGGATGGTCGGATATTCGCTGGGAACCCTTCGCACCTCTGCAAAGCCGGCCCCTGCACAGACCACCACCACAAGGACCGCCAGTAGACTCGTTCTTGTCATGTCTTCACCTTTCTCAGAGACCCGCACGCAGTGAACAGGAATGCCGGGAGATCCGCCTGCCTCCGTTAACAGGCCGAATACCAAAGGATACCCGAATCCGGTCGTCATTTCAAGGCAGTCCGCAATCTACCTGCACGCTGTGGTGCTATGGGGTGCGCGACTCCTGCCTTCTCGTATATAGACGCGTCCGGCGGGCCGACATTGCGCGGAAAATGGCCGATTCGCCCGGAATGGACGGCGCCACCGTACGCCGGGCAGTCTACATCGGGTGTGTTACAGGGTTGTTACAAATGTGTCACTTTCGCGTGATTTCCCGGGGGTCCCAGGGTCTCTACGGCGAACTACCCCTTGCCGCGCTCCGGGACCGGCAGACCCAGCTCGACGAGGACCTTCTTCATGTCCTCCCAGACCCTGCCGCGCGTCTCGGGGGTGTAGTTCCGCAGGATGTAGGCGGGATGGTAGGTCGCCATGAGTTTGATCGGGGGCCGGCCGATCCCGACCGAATACTCGTGGAAGCGGCCGCGAAGCTGGCCGATCGACTTGTCCGTCTCCAGGAGGGTCTTGGCGGCGTGGGCGCCGAGAGCGACGATGACCTCCGGCCCAATCGCCTCGATCTGCCTCTGCAGGTACGGAAGGCAGTTGAAGATTTCCTCCTCGCGGGGATCGCGGTTTCCCGGCGGCCGGCACTTGAGGATATTGCCGATGAAGACGTCCTCTCGCTTCAGGCCACAGGCACAGATGATCTTGTCCAGAAGCTGCCCGGCGCGCCCGACGAACGGCCGGCCCTGGGCGTCTTCATCGGCCCCCGGCGCTTCGCCGATGAACATGATGCGAGCCGTCGGACTGCCCTCGCCAGGCACCGCGTGGGTCCGCGTCGCATTCAGGCTGCACTTGCAGCACTCGCGAACCTCAGCCGCAATGGCCTCCAGTTCGTCCGCACGGCCGGGCCTCGATTCAGGAGGCGACTTCTCATCCGGCCCACTTTGAAACGGCTCGACGGATGCCTGCGACTGAGCGCCGCGAATCACATACCCGGTGAAGAACCCCTCCATATCGAGGTGCTGGCGAACCACCTTGTCCGTATCGACGTCCCTTGCCATATCTCTGCATTGTACCGCAGGCCATGAGTCGCGACAATGAAAAACAGGGCCCGTACCGATCCGGCACGGACCCCGTAGCGTAACGTAGAACATCCAGCCTGTATCAGCAGGCCTCTGCAGCACGGTTACAGACCGGCGAGCTCGGCGAGCTCATCGGGCGACAGGGCCCTGTCGTAGATGCGAACCTCGTCCATCAGGCCGGGCATCTCACGCTGGATGTCGCCGCCGTTGTTCCAGGCGCCCAGCGTCGCACCGCCCAGAATCAGGTTCTCCAGCGGCGCTTCGAGGATTCGGATGTCCTCCAGCATGCCGTTGAGATACAGAG
>Ga0334890_1001479_pt1 | contig 31105 bp, 26 predicted proteins | sample GraSluR1_MG_3_FD_207220 | JGI IMG/M metagenome (GOLD analysis project Ga0334890, IMG submission 207220) | Sludge microbial communities from methane-producing bioreactor in Wageningen University, Netherlands - Granular Sludge_31_08-R1 | ecosystem: Engineered > Bioreactor > Anaerobic >... | reverse complement strand
TGGTCTATTACACCGTGGACGAAGCGACCCCGCGGGTGGGCTACACGGTCGTGTTGAATCCCGACACGCCGGGCGCGGTGCGCAAGACTTTCTTCCCCGGGGTCAACCGGGCCACCGACACCTACTTCCTCCACATCGACGTCGCCGTGGCCGACGTCGACCGGGCTGGCGACGAGAACGGGGTGTTTCACGACGAGATCGTGGTCGCCTCGCGGACGGCGGCGGCGGATGGCTCCTGGCAGCTCACGGTGACCGTGCTGGACAGGCAGTTGAACGAGGTCGCCTCGGCCACCTCCGGGGTCCCGCTCCCGGCCGGCGAGGTTGTCTGGACCACGTTCGCCCTGACCACGGGGGACTTCAACAACGATGGCCGCGCCGAGATTTGCGTCGTCCAGGATGCCTGTACACCGGGGGCCAACCGCCAGAACGCCGTCACCACCTTCGCCCTGGTGGACGCGACCCTCCAGAAGAGGAATACGCTGATCACGGCGGGTGTCGGGGGACTCGGCCCTCTGTTCCAGGCGGTGCCCGGCAAGTATGACATCGTCGCCGGCGACTTCGACGGGAACGGCACCGACGAGATCGCGCTGTCGAGCGCGGTGAACTCGAACTTCGCTGCGATCCTGCAGGTCCTCTCGACGGATGCGAACGGCATCTTGACGCTGCGCTCCTCGACCTCCACGCCCCTGGGGGCGGATTACGTGCCCCTGGCCACCGGACTCTTCCACTACGATCCGAACAACGGCTACAGCACGGCCCGGAAGCAGTTGGCCACCGCCATCGCCAACGGTCTGGATGAACCCGTCAAGGTGACGCTGTATGACCTGGACTCGACCATGAAGCTGGTGGCGAGAGGCACCGCGGACGTGGTCAGCCCTCAGGAATACGTCGACTCCCTGATCGGCAGGCCGCACCTGGTGGCGGGAAGCTTCCTGGGACTGGAGGCGCCCAACCCCCACGACGATCTGGCGGTCTCGTTCGTTTCCTACAGCATCTATCAGCCGGCTCCGCCGACCGTGGCGCCGAAGTTCGGTGTCCTCCAGGTGAATGACGACATGACCCTGTCGCTTCAGGGGATCTGGTATTTCGACGGCACCCCGTCGGACGCCACCAACCACAGCACCGTGAACCTCGACAGCGGTGCTTCGGTGGATCTGGCCCTGCTGGCGGCCGACCGGACCGGCGACGGCTTCTACCTGGGGGCACCGGTCCACATCGAGATGGACCAGGACATCCGCACCGACTACGTGATCCAGGAGCCACCCAAACACATCGATTATCTGCCGAACGAGAGCGGGGAGTGGGAACAGGTCAACGTCTCGCGGAAGGCCGACTTCTACGCGGAGCTCTCCGATGATCAGGAGGCGACCCTGAAGACCACGCAAAAGGACGAGACCGACGTCGACTACGGCCAGGACAGCTCCCAGACGGCCTCGGAGACCCTGAAGATCGGCGGCCGGATCAAGAAGATTGCGGCCGGCTTCGAGCAGGACTTCAAGTACGTCAACAAGACCACCTACGACTTCGAATCGGTCACATCCCTGGATACCGACCACTACGTGTCCCAACAGTTCTCCTACGAGGACAAGACGGCAGAAGACGACTTCGTGCGGGCCAACGTGAAGGTGCTGGACATCTGGCGGTATCCCGTGTACGGCGCCACGGACGGCACCAACCAAGGGTACTACGAAGTGGTCATGCCCGGTCCGTCGCAGGTCCTCAAGGAGGGCCCGGGGACGGGTCTGGAATGGTATCAGCCCGTCCAGGAGAACGGGAACATCCTGTCCTATCCCACCTTGAGCGATACGAACGTCATGCCGGACCAGGGCAGCTTCGTCTACAACGGCCAGGAGTACACCGAGCCGTTGTCCGAGAACGCCGAGATCGTCCTGGGGGGAACCGAGATCAACAAGACGCTGAAGTGGACCAATGAGACTGGCCAGTCCTCGGAGGTCTCCTACAAGACCACTTCGACCAACAGTCAGGACGTCAAGGTGGGAGTGAAGGCCAAGGGCCACTACAAGGTGGTGGAGGCCGAGCTCGGGCTGGATCTGGACTGGAGCTGGCACGAATCCGACAGCACCTCGACCTCCTCGACCAGCACGAACACGAACTCCCAGACCCGGGGGATCACCGTCCACGCCCTGGCCGGGATGGACGCGAACCGGATGTATAGTTTCAAGCCCATCGTGTACATCACCCAGGACGGGACCTTCAAGCTGGCGCACACGGTCGATCCACTGGGCAGCGCGCAGGGAGCGGCCTGGTGGCTCAAGACCTACGCCGGTCGCCCGGACCCGGCCCTGAATCTGCCCACCAAGTTCCTGTATGAGGAGCGTTTCCAATACTGGCAGCCGAACGAGACGCGACAGGATCGGACCCGGATGCGGGGCTTGTTCCTCATGAAGCAGTACGCTGCAACCGAAGACCAGCGGGAGTATCTGGCCACCGCGCCCGTGGCGGGCGAGAAGGTCTGCGTCCTGGCGCGCCTCAACAACTACAGCCTGGACACGAACACGGGTCCATTCAATGTCCGCTTCTCCTACATGAAGTTCGATCCGGCCTTGGGAGATGAGGATCCCGAGCCTCACCTGACCCACATCGGCACCTTCCGCATCGACAACGTGGCCCCGCGTCAGCCTGCCGAGGCATGGGTGACCTGGGACACCACCGGGCTGGGCGGCGTGACGCCCGGGACCTCGCAGAGCTACGTGATCTACGTGACGCTCGACCCGGAACACGAAGTCGCCGACCAGATTCACGGGATCAACGACCCGGCAGGGGATCTCGGAGGGAACGACCAGGGCTACTATCCCTGGGACAACTCCCTGCGCATCTTCTCGCCGGATCCCCAGCCACAGGCCAGGGGCGAAGGAGTCCAGGCGCTGAAGTCGCGAGCAGCGGCCAACAACGTCTCGGTGGCGCCGGGCCTGCGTCTGTTCCACCGCCGAGCGGGGATCTTCACTCGCGCGGTGCCGCAGAACAACTTCCTCATCCTGGCCGGGATCCACTCCGACCAGGCGGATCGGAGCCATCGTTTCGTCTCCTGCCGCGTGGACGGGAAGCTCATCTCGTCCAAGACCGCCCACGGCCTGGACGCGGGAATGAACTACTTCTACTTCCCGTGGCGCCCCGACGACACCGAGAACCACGAGATCACGGTGCGGGTCGAGGAGAGCCTGGACGACGGGAACCCCAGGGACAATGAGGTGACCGAAGTGATCCTGGCAGCCTCGACGGCGTCGGGGAGTATCGGGGAGCTTGGCTCGCCCGGGTTCTGTTTCGTCGCCACGGCGGCCTACGGGTCCTACCAGGAGCCCCACGTGCAGGTCCTGAGGCAGTTCCGGGATCGATACCTCACGACGAACGCCGTGGGCCGGCGGGCCACGGAGTTGTACTATCGCGTCAGTCCGCCCCTGGCCCGATTCGTCGCCGCTCGGCCTTGGGCCCGGGGGGCGACTCGGGTCATGTTGCTGCCGGCCTATGCCGTGGCCTGGCTCGGTGTGCGCGGACTCCTCTGGACCGTGCCGCTTGCCCTCCTGGCGGTGCTGGTCGGCGTCAGGCGGCGTCGACGCCTGACGGTCCGCTGACAAACCGAGCAGACCGGAAGGGGACGCATCCAGGGCCCTGCGCCGGGACTCTCTTCGCCCAGGAATCGGCAGGAGAGGTCCTGGCGAGGGCCAATTCTCTATTTTCGCAGCACCGGTGGGTGCCCGCAGAACACCGGCTCCGCCCGGAGCCACGGACGGAGGGCTTCATGCGCGTCTTCCAGGTCTTCCTGGTGGCCATCCTGTTGGGGGTGACCCTGCGCGCTGCGTCTGCGGCCGAGACCGAGGCTCAGGCGGTCGAGCTGCTCGGGCAGGTCTATCGACCTCAGGTGGTGCACTCGGAAGGGCGCACCGGCTGGAGCCTGTCCGACCCGGAGGTGCTGCGCCTGGTGGCCCAGACCACCACGCGCATGAGCTGGTCTTCGGATGGGGAGACCCTGTATTTTTCCGGTTCGGTCCGCGAAAGCCAGTGGAGGCCCGGCTCGCCTCAGGTCCGCGTGGATGGGAATGAGCAGCCTGCACCGGGTCGGCTTCTCGGCCGGGGAAAAGGGGCTTGCATGGAGCCGGAGGCGCTCTTGTTCGCCCTGGCGCTCAAGCCTCAGAGCCGTGGCGCTCGCGTGGTGGCGATGCCGGAGGTCCCGGCTCCCCGCCTGGAGGTCGTGGCTGGTCAGCGCGCGTTGAGAATCCCCCTGGCCAGCGCCCTGCGCGTCCAGCCCACCAGGCTCCGGGCCGACACCTTGCGGCTTCGGTTCCCCGGGTGCGCATGGGCGGGTTCCCAGCAGACTCTGGTCCGTGATGACGTCCAGGTCGCCATTTCTGAGCGCGAGGGAGCGGTCCTGATGGACCTGCGCTTCCCGCCGAACTGGCAGGGTGAGATCCGCTCCGGCCGCGGGTTGACCGAGGTCCTGGTCGGGTGGCGGGCATCCTTCCCGCCGATTCGCGCGATTCGCGAGGTGACGAGCCTGGGCTTTTCGGCCGAGACCGCCGCATCGGGAGTCCGGGTCCAGGCCGAGGGCCCCTTTGAATACCACTGGAGCTTCGATCGTTCCACCCACAGGCTGACCGTGGACATGCCGGGATTGAGGGAGCCCGCATCTCTGCCCGTGAGCCGGACGCCCCAGGGCGGCTGGGAATCCTTCCGATTCCGTCCGGTCGGGACCTCCGAGCAGCCGGTCCTGCGCTTCGAGGGGGACCTGGCCGCAGGCCACGGTTGGCAATTCGTCGAGGGGGAGTCCACCCCTGGGCTCTTGTTCCTGAGGTCCACGCCCACGGCCCAGGTCGGAAGCCTGGCCCAGACCGGTTCGTCGGCGACGGCCGGCTACGCCTCGTCGCGCGGGGTGATCGTCCTGGACCCCGGACACGGTGGGGGAGACCCCGGCTGCGTGAATCGTTCCCTGGGGCTTCTGGAGAAGGATGTGACGCTGGACGTCGCGCTTCGCCTTCGGGACATGCTGGTCGAAGAGGGCTGGACGGTGCTCTTGACCCGCGAGGAGGACCGGGACGTCAGTTGGCGCGGTTCTCCGGATCGGGTCGAGCTGCAGGCCCGCTGTGACGTGGCCAACCAGTCGGGTGCCGATTACTTCATCAGCCTGCATTGCAACGCCAGCGTCGCGTCGGCGCGGGCGGGGAGCTCCATCCACTGGTTCAAGCAGGCGGACCTGGAGCTGGCGCGTTCGCTGGAGTTCGCGCTTGGCGAGAGCCTGGGCCTGGGGCAGGATGGCCTGCGGCACGACGGCTTCTATGTGCTTCGCCACACCGACATGCCGGCGGTCCTGGTGGAGATGGCCTTCCTCAGCAATCCGCGCGAGGGGGCCTTGTTGGGCAACGCGGGATTCCGCCAGCGCATCGCCCAGAGCCTGGCCGGCGCTCTCCAGGAGCACGTGTCGGGCCGCTACGCCCAGGGTGCAGAGGTGCCTGGGACCGTTCCGCGCTAGAGTTCCGGCCCGGCTTCGGGTTCTGGAGTCAAGGGGCCCAGGCTCGGCTCCCTTCTGGTCTGATGGGAGCGGGCTTCACTGCGCGCTTGTTCCAGATCCTCCCGACCTTGGCGGAAGCGGCGGCGCAGCCAGCCAGCCGTCCAGACCAGGAGGGCGACGGCGGCCAGGGAGGCCAGGGTGGGCATGGCCCAGGAGGGCAGGTCTTCGAGGTGCACGACCTCGGCATTGTAGCATATTGAAGGGGGATTCCGCGCCCCCCGAGAAGCCTTCCGGGATGTTGAAGGAGATCCTGGCCGGCTTGAAGACCCTGACCCTGGGCCGGGGGGTGACCGCCACCGGCGAACGGCGGCGTCTGGTCCGACTCAAGTGTCGCTACCCGGTCACCTGCGAGCTGGAGCGATCCGCCTTCCGGGCCGTGGTTGTCGACATGGGCGTTCAAGGCCTGCGTCTGGAGATCCCCGAGCGCCTCAAGCGCGGTCAGGTGGTCCACGTGACCTACACCGGCGCCCAGGGCCACTTCGCCGTGGACTCGGTCCGCTGCCAGGTCAACTGGACGCGCAGGAACCTCCACGGGCACCTCGAGGCGGGCCTGAGTTACGAGGACTTGGAGAGCAACCTGGAGAGATCCTGGGTGAAGGTCATCCTTCGCGAACTCGGTTTCGACGCCGTCAGCATCTTCCAGCGACGCAAGGCGCGCCGCGTGGTGGCCATGTTGAACGTTCTGTTGCGTCGACCCGGTCGGGGCGGACTCAACGCACGGGTCTTGAACCTGGGGGTCGGCGGGGCCCTGCTGCAGACGCTGGATCCGTTCGAACGGGGACAGGTCCTGACGATGGATCTGGGGCCGGTCAAAGGCCTGTCCGTCCTGTCGGTCTCGGCAGAGGTGCTCACCTGCCGTTACGAGCCTCGCAGCCAGTCCTGGTTCTGTGGCGTCCGTTTCCAGGGCCTGGCGGATCGCCAGCTCGATCTGCTGTCGCGCTATCTGGTCCACCTGTTGAAGGATACGGTCGATTGACGGACGACGGCGGGGCGCCTGGCTGCTCTGGGGGGGACGGCATGAGGCGCCTGCGTGCCCGGTATCAGGATGGGGTCCTGACGCCTCTCGAGGCTCTGTCTTTGTCGGAGGGGGCCGAGGTCGTGCTGCATCTCGAAGAGTCTCCGCCGCCCGAGGACTGGCACGGACAGGTTCACTTCCAGTGCCGGCAGGTCACTCCGCTTTCGGCTCTGTTCACCTGGACCATGCCCCTCCAGGGGGCCGGTGGGCCTCGGGTCCGGCTCTGCCAGGTCCTGACCCGTGATGCCCGGGGAATCCGCCTTCTGGGCTCGGTGGCTCCGCCTCCTGGGGCTGTGCAGGTCGAGCTGCGGGTGGAACTGCCGCCGCGCTCGGAGGTCGCTTCCCAGGAGTTCACCTTGCGGTTCGTGGATCAGGAGGAGACCGAGCAACTGGCCGGCCGGGTCGTGGTGTTGTTGCCGGCGGTCCGGGTCCTGCTGCAGGATCTGCTCGGTCAACCTCCGGCAGAGTGGAACCGCCAGGGCTCCTGGGGGCGCCTGGAGGACGGGACGTGGTCGGACAGCCCCTCCGGCGACTATCCCAACAACGCCGACTTTTCCCTGACCTCGCCCTTGATCTCGTTGGGAGGCCTGGAGTCCTCGGTCCTGACGTTTCAGGAACGTCACTGTCTGGAGGAGGGGGCGGACTGGTGCACGCTGGAGGTGCAGGGCCAGGATGGCCCCTGGCAGGTCCTGGCCCGCTATACGGGATCTTCGGATTGGAAGGCTCAGGCCTTGGACCTCTCCGACTACGATGGGACACGGATCCGGCTGCGATTCCGCCTGAGGTCGGATCGCTCGGTGACCCGCGATGGTTTCTACTTCAGGAATCTGCTGCTGGCCGCCCTGCCGATCTCCTGAGGGGGGCCAACAGGAGCTCCCAACATACCTCGCCATCCCAAGAGATGGTGCGCAGGCCTCCCAGAGCCATCCGGAGCGTGAAGCGGTCCAGAAGGCGGGTGTGCGAGAGAAAGACCTCACCGGTCCGGTGGATCGCCTCCAACAGCTCCTGGTCGAGTCGGTCCAGAGCCGCTGGCTCCAGGCCCGAGCGGCGTGCCCGGAAGCACACCACGCCCATGGGGTCAATCTTCGGCGTGTTTCGGGAATCGTCGGTTCTGCGCCTCCCGTCGGGTCCTGACAGGCTCTGTCAGGTCCGCCTGTTAGGATCGAGCTGAAGCCCGGCGAGGCAGACAGTCGGGCGGCCAGGGAGGAGACCTCGCATGTCCGACCAGACTTCTGGCTCTGCGCGGCAGTTGGAGCGAATCACCGAACTGGATCGCCTTCTGCGTCAGGACGGCTGCCCCGGCATCGGGGTCTTGGCTGGCCGACTGGGGGTGTCCGAGCGGACCATCTTCCGGGACCTGGTCTTCCTTCGTGACCGCCTGGGGGCTCCGGTGGTCTTCGACTCGGGGCGGGGTGGCTATCGCTACAGCGCGCCTCACCGCTTCTTCCCGGGAATCAGCCTGACCCGAGAGGAGGTGCTGGCCCTGCTCCTGGCCACGAGGGCGGCCGGCCCCATCCTGGGCCAACCCTTTGAAGCGCGGTTGCGCTCGGCCGTGAGCAAGGTCCTCTCGGCTGGAGGAGTCCCGGAACTCGGGCGCGAGGGGGGGGCGCGGCGCGGCGCACCGTCCTCGACCGTCCAGTCCGCTTCGCGTCCTGGAGGCGGGGGGGCTCGTCTCGCCCCTGCCAGGGCCCGTTCCCCTTCGTAGTTCTTTGCCCCCGGCAGCGTTCCGTCTCCGCACGCCCGCCCTGCCCCCGGCAGCGTTCCGTCTCAGACCGCTCGCCGCCGCCCCTGGCAGGCTCCAGGCGCGGTCGCACGAATGGCCCCCTGCGATGCAGACACCGATTCGGGTGGAGGCCTCAGGTCTGGCCACGAGTTATGGGCGGCAGAGCGTCCTGAAGGGCCTGTCCTTGTCGGTCCTTCCCGGCGAATGCGTCGGCCTGCTGGGGGGCAGCGGATGCGGCAAGTCGACCCTGCTGCGGTTGCTGGCCGGACTCCAGGAGCCGGATGCCGGGACGGTGCGCCTGGATGGTCGGCCTCCATCCGAGATCCCCGCCGGAGCCATCGGCTTTGTTCCCCAGGACGACATCGTCCACCTGGCCTTGCGCGTGGAATCAGCCCTGAGCTACTCGGCGCGTCTGCGCCTGGGAGAGTCGGCGGATCTCCAGGACCGCGTGGACCAGGCGCTGGACCTGCTGGACCTGACTCCGCGACGGCGGGCTCGCATCGGTCGCCTCTCTGGGGGGCAGCGCAAGCGCGTGAGCATCGGGGTGGAGCTGCTGGGAGGCCCCGGCCTGCTCTTCCTGGATGAACCCACCTCCGGGTTGGACCCTGCCCTGGAAGAGCACTTCATGGAGCTCTTCCGGACCCTGGCCGATGGCGGACGGACGGTCCTGCTCACGACCCACGTGCTGCAGAGCCTGAACCGGCTGGATCTGGTGGCGGTCCTGGGGGGAGGGAGGCTGGCCTGGTATGGTCCGCCCTCCGAGATGCTGTCCTGGTTCGGCGTGCGCGAAGCTCGGGAGGTCTACTCGCTGCTGACGTCGGAGGGCGCCGCGCTGGCCTCGCGATACGCTTCCTCCTCGTGGTATCGGGACCTGGTCCTGCAGCGCCTGGGGAGCTCCCCGTGAGGGCCTGGCGCTTCTCGGCACGGCAGTTCGAGGTCCTGGTCGAGAGGAACCTCGAGCTCCTGTTCTCGGATTTCGGGAATACGGCTTTGCTGCTCTTGCAGGCCCCCATCATCGCCGGGTGCATGATCCTGGTCTGGCGCGACGTCGACCAGGCCACCGACACCCTGTATTTCGTGATGACCCTGTCCGCGGTCTGGTTCGGGGCGATCAACGCCTGCCGGGAGATCGTCAAGGAACGAGCCATCTTCCTGCGCGAGCTCCGGGTGGGCCTGGAGATCGGCTCCTACCTCTGGGCCCGCCTGGCCGTCCTGGTGCTGTTGGGGTTCGTGCAGTGCCTGATCCTGGTGGTCATGGTGAATTCCCAGGTGGCTTTGAAGGGCGGCCCCTTCCTGCACTTCGTCGTGTTGTTGGCCGCCTCCCTGGCGGGCACCTCGATGGGCCTGGCCCTCTCGGCGGTCTCCGGGACTCCCGACCGGGCAGTGGCCGGGGTTCCGATCCTGCTTCTGCCTCAGATCCTCTTCTCCAGCGTGATCCTGTCCCAGCCCCACGCCAGCCGGGTGACTCGCACCCTGCAGGACCTGACCTTCACCCAGTGGTCCTATGACGCCCAACTGGAGGTGGCGGCGGCCGAACCCCACCTGGGGAGCATCCTGCTGGCCGTGCTGGTGCTGGTCGCGATGGCCGTGGCCCTGGCCCTCCTGGCGGCCCTCCTGCTGGACCTGGGGAGCCGGCGGTTCTGACCCCGGCAGGGCCGCGGCGGGGGCCTCCCGAACCCTGGCGGGATGCGCAGGTTCCTTGTGCTTTTCGGTCTGCTGCTGGTCCTGGCGGGGATCCTCCTGCTGTTCTCGACCAGGACGGGCCTGCAGTTCGGCGGGGTCCGCGTGTCCACGTCCGCCGACGCCTCCTTCCTGGAAGAGCGGACGGTGGATTTCCTGGAGGACATCCGCTTCAAGGATTTCGAGAAGGCCGCGACCTACCACTCGATCGAGGATCGCAAGACGGTGAAGATCCCCGAACTCCTCGAAAGAATCTTCCAGATCCGGCCAGAGTTCCTGGACATCCTGCGCTATGAGGTCCTGGCCGTCGAGCTGGACCGCAGCCGGACCCGGGCCCGGGTCAAGACCCGGACCGTCGTCAAGCTCCTCAACTCCAGCGAGATCCGCGAGCCTGAGATCATCTTCTATTGGCACAAGGACCCACGGGACGGCTGGGTCATGAAGCTGGAGAGCTCGCTGCGCTGAGTCCCACCTCCTGGGTCGCCGCCCCCAGGCGTTCCAGCAGGGCGCGATACCAGTCGGCGGCTTGCCGGGCGCGTCCGGGAACCTGGGCGCTTCCCCAGAGGATCGACAGGGTCCGTCGGGTTCCCTGGTGGGTCTTGGTGCGCTGGGAGTCCTTCACGGCGTTGGCACAGGGGCCGGAGGCGTCCCACAGGCAGACCAGGCCCTCCAGATCCATCTCCTGTCCCGAGGCATTGAAGACGTAGCTCTGGCCCGGTCCCACCACGGCAACCCGGAAGGGGGGGGAGGCCCGGTCCAGGTCCACGACGCTGATCGGGACCCCAGAGTGCAGCGAGACGGCGTTGCAGGCATCGACGGCCGCGTTGATCGAGCCCAGTTCGCCGCTGTCCGCGGCCCGAACCAGGTACTCCGAGGCCGGTTTGCTGCGGCCGCTGGGCTTGAAGCCTCCGTGGCGCAGCATGCGCCGGACGGCGTTGCGGAACTCGTCGTCGGGGGAGGGGATGGGGACGTCGGTCCGTGGCACCAGGAACTCCTGGAGCCAGGCGGGGGAAGGGGTCTGGCCCAGGGGAGCGGGCAAGCTGGTGGTCAAGGCGGCAAGCTCCAGCAACGGATGGGCTTCCAGGCAGATTTCGTTCAGGGGCACGGCGGACCTCCGGGTCAAGATTCTCCCTGATTTCCAGGACTCTTCCCGGACCCCTCCGAGCCCGTTTTTCCGAATGTTTACATCTGCCCCCGCCTGCCGCCCCCCGGATGTGGCGCGGGGGTGTTACAATAACGCCGAGACAAACAGACCAGGAGGAGCCGGCATGGACGCGATGCGGGGCATCGACCCGACCTCTAGCATGTTCCACACCCAGGCAGCCCGCAACATTTCGCAGGTGGGCTTTGGTTCGGTCCGCAGCCAGAAGGAAGTCAAGCAGGACGACTCCGAGAACCAGGTTCAGGACCAGGTCAAGCTCTCGCATCACTCCAGGGTGGCCAAGGTCGATCACGCGGATCTGGCCGAGAATGCCGCCATGTCCGGAGAACTGGGCGAGCTTCAGGACGACCTGACCCAGGACGACGAGGAGATCAGCCGCAAGCTCTATCGCGATCGCGAAGAGGAGATGGACGAGCTGGGCGCCGCGGGCCGCTCGTCCGGGTTGCGCACCTCCCAGGAGGTCCGCCGTCTGTCCGAGATGGACGACTCGACCGCTGCGGTCCACGACATCCTCAAGGACATCCCCGAGCGCAGCCTCGAGCCGGCGAAGAACATCGTGGCCAACCAGATCCAGGGCAGCCGTCCCAGCGAAGCCCTGGCCCAGCTCAAGCCGGTGGAGGGCGTCCACGCCGTCGACTTCCAGCCCGAGACCAGCTTGGGGGTTCTCGACATCCACGACACGCACAACCAGCCGATTGCCCAGGACCCCACCGAAGGGGTGGCTCCCGAGCACCAGCAGGCGGTCGTGGGTCAGCAACTCGACCAGATGATCGCCAACCTCCCCCAGGAGCGTCAGGCCGTGGTCGCCGAGATGCGCTCGGCGGTCAACGATTGGGCGGCTTCGCAGGGTGTGGACCCCGGCCCGGCTTTCGCTGAACGTCTGCGCGACCTGGCCGCCGGCTGGGATGATGAGGCCCTGGGGGTCGCTTCCCAGACCTATGCCCAGGCCTCTCGCGAGGTGGGCGCCGCCGCCGCGGCCGAGTAGCCCTCGGGCTGCTGGCCTGTCTTCAGCCCGGGCCTGGTCCCGGGCTGAGGTCTGTACGTCACCGTTCTCCGACCCCGGGCCCGGAGGCCCCTTCCGATGCCCCCTCGTGTTCCGAGATTCCGCCCCGAGCCGCCCCCCACGATCGCCATCCCCAGGCCTGTGCGCCTGCGCTACTACGTCTTGTGGAAACCCTACGGGATCCTGGCCCGATTCGGGTCGGGCGAGTCGCGCCCCACCCTGGAACGCCATGTCCCGCTTTCCGGCCTCTTCCCTGTGGGACGCATGGATGCCGAGACGGAAGGTCTGCTGCTTCTGACGGACGATCCCAGGCTCTGCACCAGCCTGGCCCGCTCCGCTTCGGTGGAGTCCCGGCTCTGGCTGGCCCAGGTCGACGGGGACCCCACGCCCGAGGTGCTGGAGTCCCTTCGTCACGGCCCGGGCCTGGGAACCCGGACCGCCCTGCCCCTGGAGGTGCGCGCGATCGCCGAGCCGGATCTCCCCGCTCGGCCGGTTCCCATCCGGCACCGCGCGAACACCCCGACCCGCTGGCTGGAGCTTCGCGTCTTCGAGGGATGGGCCCGGCACGTCCGCCGCCTGACCGCCGCCGTGGGCCATCCGACCTTGCGTCTTGTGCAATGGGGCCTGGGCCCGGTCGACCTGGCCGGGATGGCTCCGGGACAGCTTCGCGAACTCACCCCCAACGAGATCCGCTGGGCCGAGCGGGTGGCGTCCGAGGCCCCCGAGCGCAGGGCGGAGGGGCCTGTCCGTGACTGGAGGGGCGAGCGGCTCGCTCGCCAGGGTCGTTCTCCGCGCCGCGACGAGCGCGCGGGGGAGGAGAAGCGCGGGGGGCAGCGGAGGGAGGGTGCCCCCGGCCAGGGTCGTTCTCCGCGCCGCGACGAGCGTGCGGGGGAGGAGAAGCGCGGGGGGCAGCGGAGGGAGGGTGCCCCCGGCCAGGGGCGTTCTCCGCGTCGCGACGAGCGTGCGGGGGAGGAGAAGCGCGGGGGACAGCGGAGGGAAGGTGCCCCCGGTCAGGGTCGTTCTCCGCGCCGCGACGAGCGCGCGGGGAGCCGGAAGCCCGCCTCCGGTGGCGCGAGGCCCGGCGGACGACCGGGCCAGGCCACCGGAAGGAAGAGGGGCACCCCGGCCGCCCCGAACCCTCGCAAGCCCGCTCGGGGAACCCGCAAGAAGGGCCGATGATCCTGGCAGACCAGGATCTTCCTACTTCTGCAGGCTGCGCAGCAGCAGCCACAGCAGGGCGGAGGCCCCCACCCCCGCCAGGATCGTCAGGCTCTCCCCTTGCGAGAGCCCTCCTGCCAGCATCTGCGGGATGCTGAGGATGGCCAGGACGAAGGCCACGGCAATGGCCATGGCCAGGGCACAGCCCAGGGCATCCTTCTGGGCCACCAGGTCGTGGACCCGGTGCATCTCCTGTTTTCGCCTCTGACCCAGACGATCGTTGTCCTGCAGCGCCTCGGCCAGGAGGTTTTCCATCCGGGCCTGCCGGGCCTGCGCGTGGTGCTCCTGTTCCATGTCAACCGGTTCCTTCCCCGCCCCGGTTGATTCCAGACTTTCTGGTCCAAACAATGATTCCTGCCCCATGACCTCCGTCAGGGCGCCGGGGACGGTGCCGGCGAGGGAGCCGATGCAAAGACCTGGTCGGCGGCCGCTCGAAGCCAGCGCAAGGCCAGGTCCATCCGGCCCTTCTGCTCGTACATCCAGCCCAGCCTCAACTGCCCCTCCGGCGAGGTGGGCTGGCCGGCCCGGGCGATGTCGGCCCAGGTGGCGGCGGGGGCTCCGCTCAGGGCCCCTCGAAGCCTCTCAGACCGCAGAAGCGCCATCTTGTAGGCCGTCACCGCCTGGGCGCGGCGTCCCGCCTGTTCGTGAAGGACGCCCAGGTGCAGATAGGCATCCGGACGGTCGGGGAAGCGTCGGGCGCAGGCCCGGAAGGACGCGACCGCCTTCTCATCCAGCCCCTGGCGCATCTGCACCCAGCCCAGCCAGCCCCAGGCCTCTCCCTGGCTGGGACTCTCCTGGGCCGCTCGTTCCAGCAGCTCCATCGCCTCCTGGTCGCTGTGGGCTCGGGCCGCCTCGATTCCCTGGCGAAGCAGCAAACCGGTCGAGGGCTCCAATCGGATGTCCAGCCGCTGCACCAGACCCGGCTGGACCCGGACCGTCGCCAGATAGGGACGGTAGTCCTCTCCGCCCGCCAGCCGGAGCTGGTAGTCTCCAGGTGGGAGGGGTGCCACTCGCAACGGGGTGTGTCCCAGAAGCTGGTGGTTGAGGGCCACGGTGGCCCCGGGAGGATCCGAGTAGATGTCCAGGGCGGCGCTTGGCCCCTGGGCCTGGGCGGGCCCCGTGGCCAGCAGGATTAGAAGGATCAGGAACCTGCGCATGCCGCAGGGTTCGACGCCTCCAGGCGGGGCTCCCCCACCGTGCCCAGCCACAGGCGGCCCAGCCCGGCCGCCAGCAGGATTCCCAGGCCCATGCCCAGCAGGACCGACCGGGAGCCCAGGAGGTCCAGCAAGGGCGAAACCAGCGCGACCCCCAAGGGGACCGCCACCTGGACCAGGGCGGAGAGGCTGGCGAAGACCCTTCCCAACAGGCGTTCCGGCGTGGCCTTCTGGACCAGGGTCAGGATCACCGCGTTGGAGGGCCCGACGCCCGTGGCGGCCAGGGCGGCCAGGGCCACGGCGGGCCAGAGTTCGTTGCAGGCCGCGATGGCGGCCAGGGCGCCCCCCAGCAGGGCCATCCCGCCGTAGATCAGGTTGGCCGGGCGCAGGGCCCGCGACAGTCTTCCCGCCGCCAGCGAGCCTGCCAGCATGCCGGCTCCGAAGGCGCCCATCAACCAGCCGAAGCCGGCGGCCCCGGCGTGCAGGACGCGGTCGGAGAGGACGGGGAAGACCACGGTGAAGGGGGCGACCAGGAAGTTCACCGTGGCCGCCGTGAAGAAGACCACGCGGAGGAGGGGGTCCTTCAGGAGGCAGGCCAGGCCTTCCCGGGCTTCGCGCAGCATCTGCCCGGCCCCCCCCGCAGCGCGCGCCGGGTGGTCTCGCCAGGACAGCAGGACCAGCGTCACCGCCGAGACCGCAAAGGTCGCGGCGTCCAGATACAGGATGTGGACAGGGCTGGGCAGCACGGCGATCAGGATGCCCGCCACCACCGGTCCGACCAGGGCTCCGAACTGCTCGGTCATCTCCGCCCAGGCGTTGGCCTCGGTCAGCTCCTCGGCGGGCACCAGGGCCGGAATGACCGACTTCTCGGCGGCGTAGAAGAGCAGCGAGAGGGCCGAGATGGCGAAGGTCACCAGGTAGATCAGCCACTCTTGAAGGCTGTGCAGGGCGAAGGAGATCGGCAGGACCAGCACCAGGACCGCTCGCATCCAGTCGCAGTGGAACATCAGCTTCCGGCGGTCGGCGCGGTCGACGGGGACTCCGGCCACCCAGCCCAGCAGGGCGGCCGGCAGCACCTGGGCCAGGTAGACGCCACCGGTCGCCATGGCCGAGCCGGTGGTCTGCAGGACCAGCCAGGCCAGGGCGATGTAGTTGAACTGGCTGCCCGTCTTGGACAGGAGCTGACCCAGCCACAAGAGCCGGAAGTCTCGGTGTCTCAGAACCATCGTCCCGAAAGGATAGCCTCGCCGTGCTCTTCCTGGCAAGTCAGGCCATCAAGCCGACCCTCTCGCGGAGGAGGCCGTTTCGAAGCTCGCCGGATCGCTGCGAGGGCCCGAAGGTTTTTCGCAGGAACTGCCTGCTGGAGGGAGAACTCCCGGCGATTCATCCGCTTGAGGAGGACCTATGATCCAGGAGTTCAAGAGCTTCATCGCTCGCGGGAACGTGATCGACATGGCCGTGGGCGTGATCATCGGGGGAGCCTTCGGCAAGATCGTCTCGTCTCTGACCGAGGACCTGATCATGCCGCCCATCGGGATGGTCCTGGGCAAGGTCGACTTCGCCAGCCTCTTCGTGCAGTTGGCCGGCGAGCCGGCCTCCTCGCTGGATGCAGCCCGCCAGGCCGGCGTGCCGATCCTGGCCTACGGCAACTTCGTCAACCAGATCATCAACTTCCTGATCATCGCCTTCTGCGTCTTCCTGCTGGTCAAGGCCGTCTCCAGGCTCATGCCCAAGAAGGAGGAAGAGGCGCCCGCCGGGCCGGCGATGCGCGATTGCCCCGAGTGCTGCAGCTCGATTCCCGCCAAGGCGCGTCGCTGCTCGCACTGCACCGCCGTGGTTGAACCCACCGAAAGCGCTGCCTGAAGGCCCGGCTGCCCCTTACGGGGGGGGGCAGCCGCTTCCGGAAACCATGTCTGACCCAAGCGCGCGCCGTGGCCTGGGCTACGGCCTTGTGGCCTATCTCCTGTGGGGCTTCCTCCCGCTCTTCTGGAAGCTTCTCCAGCCGGTTCCCGCCCTGGAGATCATCTGCCATCGGATCGTCTGGTCCATGGCCTTCACCGGGATCCTCCTGGGCCTGCGCGGGGGATTGGGACGAACGCTCGAGCAGTGCCGACAGCCGGGCCTGCTGGCGACCACGGCATGGACCGCCTTGCTGCTGGGGGGCAACTGGCTTCTCTTCATCTACGCGGTGAACTCCGGGCACGTCCTGCAGGCCAGCCTGGGCTACTTCATCGGACCTCTGGTCAGCGCAGCCCTGGGAGTCTTCCTGCTCAAGGAAAGACTCTCGGCCGCCCAGACCGCAGCCTTCGCCCTGGCCGGGGCAGGTGTCGTGCTGTTGGCCGTGGCTGGGGGCAGGCCTCCCTGGCTGGCCCTGGCCCTGGCGATCACCTTCGCCTGGTACGGCCTGGGTCGGAAGGTGGGGCGGCTGGGTTCCTTGGAGGGCCTCTTCGTCGAGAGCGCCCTCCTGGTCCCTCCCGCCGTGGCCTGGATCCTGTGGCTCGAGGTTCGGGGCCTGGGGGCCTTTCTTCATGGACCCTCAGAAATCGGTTGGCTCCTGGTGGCGGGGGGCGTGGTCACCTCCACGCCCCTGCTCTTCTTTGCGGCCGCGGCCCGGCGCATGCCGCTCAACGCCCTGGGCCTGTTGCAGTATCTGGCTCCGTCCCTGCAGTTCCTGATGGGGGTCTTCCTCTTCCACGAGCCCTTCGGGCGGGTCCAGGCCGGGGCTTTCGCCTTGATCTGGGCGGGATTGGCCCTGTATTCCGTGGCGGGCCTGGCGCATCGACCCCGCCAGTCCTCCCGGGTCTCAGGTTGAATCCCCGATCTGGGCCTCCCGGGTCACGCGTCGGGCCTCGACGCGGAAGCCGGGCAGCCGCCAGGTGAAGACGGCAGCACCCGCCAGCAGCAAGACCCCTCCCAGGACGACCGTGCCCGGAGCGCCCAGGATTGGGGCCAGGGCCCCCGAGAGCAGGGCTCCCAGAGGAGCCATCCCCATGAACATCATCGAATGGAAGGCCATCACCCGCCCGCGCAGGCGGTCGGGGACCATGGCCTGGACCAGGGTGTTGGACAGGGCCATCTGGGTCATCATCGAGAAGCCGATGGGCAGCATCAGCAGACACGAAAGTTCCAGGCTGCGCGAGAGGGCGAAGGCGATGGTCCCCAACCCCAGGGTCGCGCCCGAGACCGCGATCCAGGTGCTCGAGCCCGCCAGGGCTCGTCGTGAAGCCAGGATCAAGGCCCCGACCACGGCCCCCGCCCCGGACATGCCGAGCATCAGGCCCAGGGCGTGGGCCCCACCCCCCAGGATCTCCTCGGCGAAGATCGGCATGAGCACGACATGGGGGCTGGCCATGAGGCTGACCAGTCCCAGCATCCAGAGCAGGTCGCGGATCGGTCGGCATTTCAGCACGAAGGTGAAGCCCTCGCGGAGATTCTGCGCGGCGTTGCCCGGATGGGAGGTCGGGCGCCAGGGGGGGAGCCGCATCGCGGCCAGGCCGGCCAGGACCGCCAGATAGCTCAGCGAGTTCCCCAGGAAGCACCAGCCCTCACCCACCCATCCCACCAGGACGCCGGCCAGGGCGGGGCCCACCATCCGGGCTCCGTTGACCATCGAAGAGTTCAGGCTGATCGCGTTGGGCAGGTCCTCGCGGCCCACCATCTGGACCGTGAACGCCTGGCGCGTGGGGATGTCGAAGGCATTGGCGACCCCCAGCAGGATGGCCAGGACGTACAGATGCCAGACCTGGATCTGCTCGGTCAGGGTGAGGGCGGCCAGCAGACCGGCCAGCAGCATGGAGGCCGTCTGGGTCTTGAACAGGATGCTGCGCCGGTCGAAGCGGTCGGCCACCAGGCCTCCCAGCGGGACGACCAGGAAGATGGGAATCTGCGAGGCAAAGCCGACCATCCCCAACTGCATCGCCGAGCCGGTCAGGCGGTAGACCAGCCAGGATTGCGCCACGGTCTGCATCCAGGTGCCGACCAGCGAGATCATCTGCCCCGAGGCGAAGAGGCGGAAGTTCCGGTGGCGCAGGGCCCGGAAGATTCCCGTGGAGGCTTTTTTGGGGGACTCGGTCATGGGGCGGTCTTTCTGGGGGATTCCCCCGAAGAATGCCAGGGGTTCTGCATCCACTCCTGGGGGCCTGCGACGCAGGACCTGGGGGAGGCGTGGAGGAACGCCCTGCCCATCGACAAGGAGTCTGTGTGAGTCTCCGGACCGAGCATCGCCGAGGACCCTTGGGCACCCCGCGCGGGTGCACCAGGTCGAGGGGCGAGGCGACCGAGGCAGTCTTCACACAGGCCCCTGGATGGAGGTTCCCATGGCAACCCTGGCAGGCAGGCTCGAGGCCCTGACCCTTCGGGCGCTGGAGCAGATCGTCGGCGATTCGGACGCCCTTGCGGCCCAGATCGCTCCCACTCGCGACGAGAAGCATGGGGACTATCAATGCAATGCCGCCCTGGGGCTGGCCCGGCGCCTGGGGCAGAACCCCCGGGATATCGCAGGCAGGCTGGCGGAGGCCATGCTGGCCCTGGACGAGTCGGGCCTGCTGCAGACCGCCGAGGTGGCCGGCCCGGGATTCCTCAATCTCCGAGTGCGCGACCAGGCCCTGGTGGAGTCCCTGCAGGGGGTGGGAGACCCCGCAGACCCCGACGGTCGGCGGGTCGTGGTGGACTACTCCAGTCCCAACATCGCCAAGCAGATGCACGTGGGCCACCTGCGCAGCAGCATCATCGGGGACGCCGTGTGTCGGATCCTCGGCCACCTGGGGCACGAGGTGATCCGCCAGAACCACGTGGGCGACTGGGGGACGCAGTTCGGGTTGTTGTGCGCCTACCTGATGGATCGCGGAACGCCCGGTGCCGAGGTCGACCTGGGGGACCTGGAGGCCTTGTATCGCGAGGCGCAGGCCCTGGCCGGCACCGACGAGGCTTTCCGCGAACGCTCTCGCGAGCGCGTGGTCGCCCTGCACCAGGGAGACGAAGAGACCCTGGCCACCTGGAGGCGGATCGTGACCACCTCGGTGGATCATATCCACCAGGTCTACGATCGCCTGGGCCTCCTGCTGACCCCCGAGGACATGCGCGGCGAGAGCTTCTACAACCCCCGGTTGCAGGCGGTCGTGCAGGAACTGCAGGCTCGTTTCCCCGCGGGAAGCCGCCCGATGGAGGTCGTGGAGGACCAGGGCGCGGTGTGCGTGTTCCTGTATGACGAGCAGGGTCAACCCCGCTTCAAGAACGCCCAGGGCGAGGCTCAGCCCTTGCTGGTGCGCAAGTCCGACGGAGCCTTCCTGTACCCGACCACGGACCTGGCCGCCCTGAGCTTCCGGGTTCGCGATCTCCAGGCCGACTGGCTGGTGTACGTGACCGATTCCCGGCAGGCCCTGCACTTCCAGATGTTCTTCCAGGCTGCCCGGGAGGCGGGCTGGGTGGAAGGGCGCACACTCGAGCACGTCACCTTCGGAACCGTCCTGGGGCCCGACGGCAAGCCCTTGAAGACGCGTTCGGGCGAGAACGTCAAGCTGGCCGATCTCCTCCAGGAGGCGGTCGACAGGGCGGCCCGCCTGGTGGAGGAGAGCGAAGAGGACCCCGCCCGGCGGCGCGGTTTCTCGGCCGCCGAGAAGCGCAGCATCGCCGAGGCCGTGGGAATCGGCGCCGTGAAGTACGCCGACCTCTCGCAGAATCGCTCCAGCGACTACGTCTTCAGCTTCGACCGCATGCTGGCCATGGAGGGCAACACCGCGCCCTACCTGATGTATGCCTACGCGCGGATTCGGTCGATTCAGCGTCGGGCCGGGGATCTGCCGCAGGATCCGACCCTGCTTCTGGGCGAGGTGCACGAGCGACGCCTGGCCATGCACCTGGCCCGCCTGGAGGAGACCCTGGACCAGGTCGTGCAGGGCTGGCGCCTGAACCTGTTGTGCGAGTACCTGTACGGGCTGTCGGGCCTGTTCATGAAGTTCTACGAGAACTGCCCCGTCCTGGCGGCGCCCACGCCGCAGTTGAGGGATTCGCGCCTGGCCCTGTGCGAAGCCGCCGCCCGCGTTTTGAAGGTCGGTCTGGGGCTTCTGGGCCTTCGGGTCGTCGAGAGGATGTAGCCGGCCTCCGGTCGACGGGCCGGCAGGCCAAAGCCGTGTTCAGGGGGGGGCGGGGCACTCCGACCCGTCGGGTGCTCCTCGAGGAGGGCCTTGGCTCGGAGGACACCACCCGAGCGGCTGCGAATCCTTCCCGCATGCGTGGTTCCTTCGTCCCCAGGTTCTTGCTGCCCGCCCTCCTCCTGGCGCTGACCGTGCCCGTCGTGGCGCAATCGGCACGCTACACCAATCCTCGCTTCGGTTTCGTGCTCCGGGTGCCCGCGGGTTTCGTGGCCCAACCGGCGCCCGCCAACCAGGATGGCCGGACCTTCGTCCATGAGGGGACGGGCGCTGAACTGCGCGCCTGGGGCTGGAACAACGTCCTGGACGAGACCCTGGCCCAGGCCCTGGAGCGGGGACGGGAGTCCATCTCGGGCCCCATCGCCTACCAGCGGAAGGGGCGGAACTGGTATGTGCTGTCCTGGATCGAGGGGACCGACATCTTCTATGAGAAGACCTTCGTGGGGACCGGCTCCGGGGCCAGCTTCCGCCTGGTCTATCCCGTCGCCCGGAAGGCCGCCTTCGATCCCATCGTGACCGCCCTGGAGAAGAGCTTCAGACCGGGAGACCTCTCGGATTCTCATTGAGGTCCTCGGGCGGGATCCACCCGGGGCCTCGCGAACCCTCCCACACCATCATCGTGTCTGGGAGGAAGAGAACGTGAAGATCCAGGTGATCGTCGGCAGCACGCGGCCCGCTCGGGCCACCCTGGGAGTCGCCCGCTGGGTGGCAGAACAGGTCGGAGTCCAATCGCCGGAGTCCCAGGTCGAACTGGTCGACCTGGCCGACTACCCCATGCCCTTCTTCAACGAGCCGGCTTCCCCTCAGTTCAACCCCTCGCGCCAACCCGAGCCCGTCGTGAAGGCCTGGCTGGACAAGGTCGCGCAGGCCGACGCCTACGTCGTGGTGACCCCGGAGTACAACCGGTCCTTCCCCGCAGTCCTGAAGAACGCGCTGGACTTCCTGGACTTCCAGTTCGCCGAGAAGCCCGTGGCCCTGGTCGCCCACGGTTCGACCGGAGGGGCGCACGCCGTGGTCCACCTCCGCTCGGCCCTGGCCGGCGTGCAGGCCATCACGATGCCCGCCGCCACCTACATCGTGGGCATGGGAGGGAACCTCTTCGCCGCGGATGGGACCCCCAAGGCCGATGTCCAGGGCATCGCCAGCGCCCTGGCCCGGAACGTCCAGAGCCTGGTCCGCTTCGCCGGCACGCCGAAGCGGGCCGGTTAGGGCTCCTGCGTCGGGGGGGGCGCAACCGGGGTCCGGGGCCTCATGGGGTAGAGTCGAGCCTGGAACCCGATCGGGGCGGGGAGGTCGACCGGAGGTCCCAGCGTTCCCAGGAGCCCGGTCGGCGGAGGGTGGGACAACGGGGGCTGGCCCAGCACGACCAGCCAGGATCGGGGGAGCCGGGCGAAGGGGGTGTCGGCCAGGTTCCGGATTTCTCGAGTGGACAGGGAGGGGTCCAGCAGGTTGGCGTAGGTGATGGCCCAGTTCGGGGCCGGTCGGATGAACCAGTCCTGGTGTTTCTCCAGGCCTCGGATGATCGGGGTCCGCCCTCCCGAGGCCGAGAGGGCCTGCAGGGTCAGGGCCGAGAGCGGAAAGGGTTCCACCAGGGCGATCATGCCGGGGCTTCCCGGCCCGCTCAGTTCGACGGCCCGGGCCATCATGGACGCGATCTGGCCATTGAGCCTCTCCGGGCCGCATCCGCGGAATCCGGCGGTGTCCTCCAGGACGTTCGGCTTCAGGTACATCGGCGTCTGCCCCACCAGCCAGGTGCTGGCATTCCAGAAGACCAGGCCGGCCAGCAGGGGCAGGAGGACGGCCCGGACCTTGGCCAGGGTCAGCAGCCAGCCGATGGCCACCAGCACCTCCAGGGGGTAACCGGGCAGGTAGTGCCGGGGGTCTGGCAGGGACAAGGCCAGGTTGACCCCCACGTTGGCCAGCATCGGCACCCCCACGAAGGCCAGTCCGCCGCGTGGGCCTCGCAGGCCCAGCCAGAGCAGGCCCGGAAGGATCAGCGGGGCCAGGGGAGCTCCCAGGGTGGGGTCCGAGAAGAAGAACCCATGCAGCCGCGCGCGGTCGGCCACCGCCGAGAACTGGCCCACCTCGTGGGTCAGGTGGCGCCAGAGCATTTCCAGGTTCATCAGGTAGAACGGCGCGCTCAGCAGCAGGACGAGGCTGGCCGCCAGCAGCAGGTTCCGTCCCGGGGCCGAGCGGACGGGCTGGAAGGTCAGGAAGAGCGCCACCATGCCGGTGACGCCCAATCCGGCCATCCAGGCGAGGACCTCGGCCAGTTCAAGGGTGTTGGTGTCCGGGTTGGAGCGGGGCGGATGCTGGCTGATCAGCGAGGCGGCCGTGGCCAGGACCAGCACCAGTGCAGCCAGGCCTGCCGCCAGCGGGGCGCGTTCTTCTCGGGGGGCCTCGCGCAGGACCCGGAAGGCGACGTAGGCCAGGGCGGGGGCCAGGCTCAGGATGGTCAGCCACTTGGTCAAGGCGACGGCGGCCACGGCACCTCCGACCAACAGGGCGCCGGGCCGGCTCTGCATGGAGGCATTCCCCGCCAGCAGGGCCAGGGCCGCCAGGAAGGTGGCCGTGGCCGGCAGGTCCAGCAGGAAGGTGGGCAACTGGGTCAGGGTGATCGGCGTGAAGACCACCACGGCAGCAGCCGATGCGCCGACCAGCCGGCCGGCCCTTCCGCCGAAGAGGTTCCGGCCCAGGAAGAAGGTGGACACCACCGTCAAGGCCAGCCACCCGGTATTGGTGCGGGCCAGGCCGGCGATCTCCAGTCCGCCGCACCAGGCCCCGAAAAGCCCGGTCACCAGGTAGACCAGGGGAGGGTAGGCGTTGTGGTCCCTCCAGGTCAGGGCCGGTTGCAGCCAGTCCGACAGGGTCTGGGCACGCAGGAAGTGCTCCTGGAAGGTCAGGAAGGCCAACATGTGGGTGGCTTCGTCCCCGGAGGGCACGGCCACGGCGCTGGGGATCCAGTCCCAGGCAGGCCAGGCCAGCACGCCGAGCAAGGCCGCCAGGAAGAGCAGTTCGGCCGGCATGCTTTGGAGGAATCGCCGGAACGGCCCGACGGGCAATTCCGGGGCCCGAGGCGGTCCTGCAGCCGGGTGGGCAGCGGAGGCCTGGGTGTTGATTCGGTTGTCGGAGCTCAGGAGACGGTGCATGCCAGACCTCAAGCCGGAACTCCCCGGTCAGGGGGGCGGACCTGCGACCTACCTTCCGCGCCGGCCGGTCTCGCCCTTTCCCGTTTGGAATCGAGTGCAGACCCGAGGCCTGGAGGACGAGCCCGACGCTGGGCGAACTCTGGGGGTGCGGGCGAAGCTCCGCCCGCTCCGTCCTGCCCCGCGAAGGTCATCGCCTGTCCCGGGGGTGGAGGGAGGACTCCAAGACCCGTCTGGAGGTGCCCGCCGCGTGGCCAGGCCTGCGTCAGAATCCGAAGAACCTCGTCCCGAGAAAGAGCCTGCTCCGGAATCCGGCGTGGAATCTGGCCCCTCGGTTCCATCCGAGGAGGTGCTCCCCTCTCCAGGCGGAGACGCGGAAGAGCCCCCGCCGGGTCCGCCCCGCCGAGGTGGGATCGACTGGCTCACCGTGGCCCTCGTCCTGGTGGCCCTGGTGAACGTCGGCCTGTGGGTCTACCTCAAGCAGCGCGCAGACCATATCCCTGGAACCCTCCACGGGGGCGCCCTGCCTCCCCATCCTGGGGCGCCCGCACAGGTTGCCCCCCCTCCGCCGTCGCCCGGGGCTTCCCCCCAGGTTTCGGCCCCTCCGCCGTCGCCCGGGGCTTCCCCCCAGGTTCCAGCCCCTCCGCCGTCGCCCGGGGCTTCCCCCCAGGTTCCGGCCCCTCCGCCGTCGCCCGGGGCTTCCCCCCAGGCCCAGACGCCTCCGCCTCCTCCTCCTCCTCCGCCGCCCTCACCGGGCATCGAGTCCTCCCCTGCGGTCGGGTTTGGCCCGAAGGACCAGATCGAGGCCGGACTCCCCATCCTGAAGGAGATGGGGGTGGACGTCGCTCCGGTCCAGACGCTCTTCCAACGATCCAGCAACGCGGGGCGGACCGGGAACCTCGAGAGCCAGCGCGCCCTCGAGAAGCAGGCGCTCCAGGCGGCCGCGCGCCTGATGGATCAAGCTTTCACCGCGCAGATGGCCCCCTTGCGGAAGAAGGCGACCCAGGCCCGGATCAAGCAGGCCGCGGCCCAGGCCGCGCAGGCGAAGGTCAAGGCTGAAGAGGGGCGTCTGACCGACGCCGTCCAGATCTACCGTCAGGCCCAGGAGATCTTGAAGGGGGACTGAGGCCCCGGTCTCTTCAGTGGAGTTCGGGAGACCAGTGGTCGAAGGTGCGGACCATCTGCTCGTAGACCGGCAGCGTCTCTTCCAGGCGTCCTTCGGGGCAGAGCAGGACCAGGGCGAAGCACTTGGGCCGCGCGATCACGTAGGTCGCGACGGCCATCCAAGGAAGGGTCTGGTTCTTGAAGACGAACCGGCGGACCGTCCTCCTGGTGTCGAAGCGTCCCGCCTTCGGTCGGCTGGACGAGACCTCCGTTACGGCGTGGATTCGCGGATCGTGCAGAAGGAAGGCGTCGTCCATCGCCGGCATGTCGACGTCCAGGGGGCGGTCGTAGATCCCGAAGGGGGCACAGATCACCCGAACCTCGTTCTGCGCCGGAGGGGCCACCAGGCGACTCCGCGACCGATTCATCTGGGTCGGGGTGCAGATGACCCAATCGCCGGGGATCTGGAAGCTGTACATGTAGCCCTCATGGCGCATGGTCTTCCACGCCCCGGGGCTCGGAGAGGGGGGGGCGACCTCTCCGGGGACGGGGATGGCCCACATGTTCAGGTCGTCCGGCGAGGAGGTCTCGGGCCGGGCCGGGGATTCCGTCCGGCCGCGCGGCTCCACCGGGGCCGGGGATTCCGTCCGGCCCGGTGGTTCGACGGGGACCGGGGGGCTGGAGGGCGAGAGGAGGAGCCTGGCCAGAACCAGCACCATCGCCGCCACCAGGCTGGCCAGGACCAGGTGCCGCCAGTTCCGGGATCTGGGACTCGTCTCCATCGATCGGGACCTCCTTGGTTTCACGGGTGGGGCAGGGAAGCCCTCGGGGTTGGAACGCCCCCTGCCCCGGGCCAGGGACTTCGGGTGGCGCGGTTCTGGACAGGTCGGATTCCGGTTGGAGTCACGAGCCGAGCAGGGGTTTGGGCCATGGCAGGTGCTCGCTTCCCGCCCTGGTCTCGTGGCGCTCCCGGCGGGTCGGGTGCCGGTAGAGGGTCCAGGGGGCTGCCGGGCCCTCGCTCCACGTGGCGATCGGTTCGTATTCCGACAGCCAGGTTCCCTGGATCTCGGGATCGCCCACGATCAGGACCAGCGAGGTGGGCGGATGGGGGGCGGGGTCGGCGGACATGAAGTTCTCGACCAGGATCACCCGCTGCCGCAATAGGCCCTCGAACATCAGTCCATCCACGTTCCCCCGTGCTCCGGGCTGAACCAGGGTGGTGATCCGCAGCTCGCCGGACTTCTCCATCTCGGCCAGGACCCGTTCGGCGATGGGGCCGATCTCCCGGTCCGGGATGCCGACCCGGTTGTACCTGGGGATGAACCAGCTCAGCTCGCCGTGGCCGGTCAGTCCCAGGGTCCAGCGATGCGAGGGCGTGAACCGCTCGGGGAAGGAGACCCCAAGCTGGTACATTCCCAGAAGAAGCACGCCAGGAGCCAGGAGCGGAGGGAGCCAGCGGATCCGGCCCCACCATCCGAAACCCAGGCTGGTGAGCAGGACCGTGGCCGGGAGGATGTAGCGCGGGTGGGGGGGGACTCCGGCCAGCGAGTAGATGACCGTCGGGGTGAGGATTCCGCCCAGAAGAATCAGCGTCGGGATGCGCAGGGGCCGGATGGCCAGCCCGGCCACGGTCCCCAAGGCCAACCACACCGGGGCCAGCCAGATGCCGGTCCCCAGGGTTCCCAGGATCACCCCCAGGGCCTCCCTCACGGGGAAGTCCTGCGCCAGGTCGGAGCCGGCCTTGAACAGAAGCACGGAGGCGGAGAGGAAATACCACCATCCGCAGACCAGGAAGGCCAGCGTGAAGGCCCAGCTCAGCCCCACGCCCGGGCTCCAGCCATCCCGTCGCCGGATCCAGGCCGCCCCCACAGCCAACCAGGCCCACGCGCCTGCGGCCCGGACGAAGGGAACGACCGGGAACACGGGATTCGAGATCGGAGGGCCGTCCTGGAAGAGGGTCGCGGTCAGGGCCAGGCAGGCCAGGCTGCCCAGGACCAGAATCTGCGAGCCCCTTCCAGCCTTCCATGCCAGGAACAGTGGCCAGAGCAGGGCCGGAGCCGTGAAGAAGAGGAAGGACCACTTGGACAGCATCCCCAGTCCCAGGGCCAGGCCCAGCCCCAACGTCGGCAGCGGCACGCGCCCGCCCCGGGAGGCCAGCAGCAGGGCGAAGAAGACCGCCACCATGGCCAGCGTTCCGACTTCCAGGAAGTAGGCCGTGAGGTTGATGGGAAGCCAGGGGTTGCCGGCGGCCGCCAGGAGGCAGAGCATCCCCCCGCCCCGGCCTCCGAGCTCGCGGCCGATCCACCAGGCGCCTGCCAGGAGCGGGGGCAGGAACAGGACCTGGGAGCCCAGGGCCACCAGGTGGGAGAATCCGAAGAGGGCGTAGCAGGCGGCGCTGACCAGGAAGGAGAGCGGAGGATAGTCGTCCGCCAGAAGCGGCAGGCCGCTGGCGAGGCGCAGCCAGACCACCACGCCCTTCTGGATGGAGCGACCGGAGTGCTCCGGCAGGGACTCGGGGTGGGCCTGGATATAGCCCAGGCACAGCCAGACCAACCCGCCGGTCACCACCGCCAGGACGACCAGTTCCCATATCCGGATGGTGGGCCTCTCCTGCATCAGGGCCTCCTGCTCGGTTCCGGAACCTCAGGCGCCCGGCTCGGGTGCAGGAGGGGGGTCGGCCGGCGTCCGGCGCAGCAGGCGCAGGGCCACCATGGCTTCCCGGACGAGGGTCTCTTCATCGCGGCTCTCGGCCACCCGCCTCTGGGCGTCCAGCGGCATCAGGGTCAGGACGAAGAGGTCCCCTTCCCCTTCAAGGTGCCAGGCACGGGTCTTTCCAAGTCGGTCCCGGCGATCCTCGTCCAGGAAGCGACGGAGGGCACCTTCATCGGGTCCTCCGACCAGGTAGCGACGGGCGAATTCGGCCGGAGAGGGGAAGTCGACCGGGTTGGCGGCCTGCTGGAAGGCCATCCGCAGCGCCTGGTTGGCCAGGTCGGCCAGCATGCCGCCCTGCTCGAGCAGCGGCACCAGCGAGATCCTGGGCAGGTCCAGCTCGTCGCAGCGCACGGCGGCCAGGGCCGTGGCCTGGAGCTGGCCCGAGGGCACCCCGGAGGTCTCGAGCAGGTAGAGCCGGGCCCCCTCGACCTGCCGGTCCCAGACCTCCAGGATGCGGGGAGCCTCGCCTTCCGGTGTTCGGAACAGGTCGCGGATCCGCTCGACGGTCTGGGGATCGACGGCTCCGCTTCGGCGCAGCCCCATGCCCTCGCGACGGGCCTGCAGCTCGTTCCGAAGCCGCCGGGCGCGCCGACGCGAGCCGGCCACCAGCCAGCCCACCAGCAGGGCCACGCCCACCAGGACCAGCCCTCCAGGAACAAGCGGGTCGGAAAGACTCATCTCCGGACTCCGGAACTCTTCTGATGCCAGAGAAGCCCCCCTGCGACGGGAAGGCCCAGGGATGGGGTGGGGTGCGAGGACTTCAGAATCATCAGGAACTCTGCGCCACAGATTCGCCGCCCGCAGGATCGAAGTCCTCTCGCCACTGCTCTGCGGTCTGCTCTCGGACGCCGAAGCGCCTGGCCAGGAAGTCGATGGCCGTCTTGCCGCTGAGCAACTCGAGGACAGCCTGGGTCTTCTCTTCAGCCCCACGCCGCCCAGGTCGCCCTCGCGGAGCTGGGGAGGCTTCGCCCTCCAACTTGGGGTTCGCCTCGTGGCCTTGCGCATCCATGTTCATGCTCGTTCCTCCCGGTAGTTCGCCGGGGGTATTCCCACGAGGGATCTGTCAACCTCTTCGAGGGATACGCCATACGGGCGGAGACCTCCAGGTCCATCAGGAAGTGCACGGCGTGCTACCAGCTCTCTCAACAGGTCCTCGTCACTCGCCAGCGCGGCCTTGCGCAACGTCTCCGGAAATGGCAATCTCGGATCGGCCATCGGCAGGGTCTTCCTTGGTCGTTCGTTTTGGTTTCAAATCACCAGAGGCCGCGCCGATGGCCTTCTTGTCAAGTTCCGGAAGTGACCCCGGATCCGCCGCCTGGCGTGAGAACCGAGGGCGTCGAGGCGGGTCTGGATGCAAGGAAGGCGTGCATCGAGGAGCGGAGCGTAGTTGGAAACTACGTGAGCACCGCAGAGGTGCGCCTGACGACGCAGACGGGCCCGCATCGGCGGCCGAATGCCACGGTTGGTGGCGGATTCAGGGTGACACCACCTCCTGAGACGTGACCGGACGAACCGGGGCCTCGCGGCGGCGCCGTCGCTGAAGGCTGCGGCCCCCCACATCGAAAGGATGCCGACATGCAGATCACCGCGGCCGACTCAAATTTTCAGGTCTATTGGGACCTGTGCTCGAATCCGGACTGTCCGTGTCTGGATACCATCTTCGTCTTTCTCGAGTGCGACGCTGAGGGTTGCCCGGTTCCTGGAGGCCAGGAGTTTCGTGCCCGCGTGAACCTCTCCACCGGGATCGAGATGGACCCGCCTTCCCGGGAGGAGCCGTCCGCTTCGACGGTCGCCGGGTTCCTGGAGGAAGGCCGGCAAGGGCTGTTCGCCAAGCTCCTCCAGCAGATGGAGGAGGGCCGGGCTTGCGAGAAGAGGATCGAGGAATACGTCATCGCTCCGGAGGAACTCCAGCAGGGGCTCCTGGTCTCCTTCTCGCGGATCTGCTGGGGCGAGGACCCGGTCAGCCTGGGGGGGAGCGGGGAGTTCAGCAGTTTTGCCGTCACCTGTGAGGGCCGGCGGTTCACTGCCGACGATCTCTATTGTCCCTGGCCCGATTGTCAGTGTGACGAGGTGACGCTGGTCTTTCTTGGCAAGACGGTCGACAAGCAGGGCCGGACGATGACCGGCCATGTCTTCGATGCCATCGTCACCCTGAAGGGAGAGGTGCGCATCCTGGAAGTCCACGCCGCCGACCTCGGTGGAAAGGAAGTGGCGCGGCGGGTGGTCCGGGCCCTGCTCGAGGAAGATTCGGGCCTGCTCGGGGAACTGCGTCGGCGGAACGAGGTCGTGAAGGAGGTCGGTCGGCGTAGCTTGAGAGTCGCTTCGGAGCACTTCGCGGGTCGAGCCCTGGCTTCGAAGCTGGGGGGCCGGCACACCCATGCTCCCGTTTCCCGCGGGGTGAAGGTCGGCCGGAACGAACCTTGCCCTTGTGGCAGCGGCAAGAAGTTCAAGAAGTGCTGCGGGAGGGAGTGAGCGCAGCACGGGGCCTGACGCCGCCTGTCAGGGGGACGCGGGGTGATGGCGACGAAAATGGGCGTCTCTCCGGTGGCGTTTGTCGAGTGCCAGGTTCGGGCCCTCCGGAGCGCCAGGATGTGAAGGAAACCATCGGGTCGTGATTCGTCTGGAAGACCTCCAACCTCACGCAGCCGTCCGCGGCGTCCTGCCCGCCGGTCTGGTCACGGTCGTGAACGTCCAGTGGTTCGGTTCAGAGGCTTTGGAACTGACCTACAAGGACGCCGGCGGCAAGGTGGCCAACGAGCTGCTCTACCGGCACGATGAACCCCGCCTGGAAATCGTCCAGGAGGGGCGCCCCTGGAGCTTCGACGGCGACGGCCACCTCTTCCGGCTGGTCTCCGAGGCCAACCGCATCCGGCTGGCCCACCTCTTCGACCCGGTCCTGGCGGTGCACACCTCCCTGGTCGAGCCCCTCCCGCACCAGATCACCGCGGTCTACGAGGCGATGCTGCCCCGCCAGCCTCTGCGCTTCCTGCTGGCCGATGACCCCGGCGCCGGGAAGACCATCATGGCCGGCCTCCTGATCAAGGAGCTGATCGCCCGGGGCGACCTGGTGCGCTGCCTGGTGGTCTGCCCGGGAAGCCTGGCCGAGCAGTGGCAGGACGAGCTCTTCCGGCGCTTCCAACTGCCCTTCGAGATCCTGACCAACGACAAGCTGGAGTCCGCCCGCACGGGCAACTGGTTCGTCGAGAACAACCTGGTCATCGCCCGATTGGACAAGTTGTCCAGAAGCGAGGAGGTCCAGAGGAAGCTCCAGGCCCTCTGCCCCCCGGAGGGGGGCTCCGCCGAAGGCCTGGGCTGGGACCTGGTGGTCTGCGACGAGGCCCACAAGCTGTCGGCCACCTTCTTCGGCGGCGAGGTGAAGTACACCAGGCGCTACCGCCTGGCCCAGATGCTGTCCGGCCTGACCCGGCACTTCCTCCTCATGACGGCCACTCCCCACAACGGCAAGGAGGAGGACTTCCAGCTCTTCCTGGCCCTGCTGGACGGAGACCGCTTCGAGG
>Ga0334890_1001469_pt1 | contig 31203 bp, 32 predicted proteins | sample GraSluR1_MG_3_FD_207220 | JGI IMG/M metagenome (GOLD analysis project Ga0334890, IMG submission 207220) | Sludge microbial communities from methane-producing bioreactor in Wageningen University, Netherlands - Granular Sludge_31_08-R1 | ecosystem: Engineered > Bioreactor > Anaerobic >... | reverse complement strand
GTTGATCTTTCCCGAAATGGGAAACACCGTCACGAGAGCCGCAACTACCACGATGGCGACGATTCCGAGCCGCCAGCGGTCTCTTCTGAGCATTATTCTTCCCTCCTGGACACTCCGCGAAATTAGTACATATCAAAAGACCGGAAAAAGCGGAGCGGCCGCCGGAAGGCGACCCTCTCCGCACCGGTGTCGTTGTTCACCTGGGAAAAGGTCAGTTCTTTTCCTCTTCGGCAGTACCGGATTCGTCCCTGGGGGCGGATTCCTTCTGCTGGGGGGCGGCCGCGGCGCGCTTGGTGGCCACTGCGGATTTCAGTATCCGGACCTTGACTCCGTCGGCGATCTCCACGACGATGCTGTCATCCTTGACTTCCCTTATGGTGGCGAAAAATCCGCCGATGGTGACGATCTGGTCGCCCCTGGTGAGGGACGCCAGAAGCTGGTCCTGGGCTTTCTGCCGCTTCTTCTGGGGCCTGATGATGAAGAAATAGAAGATAACGACAAATATCGCGAGAGGGAAAAGCATTCCCATAAGACTGCCCTGTCCTCCAGCTCCTCCTGCTGCCTGTCCGCACTGCTGTTCCATAAACAAACGCCTCCTCAAAGAAATTTGGTTCGAAGGCCCCGACCGGGACCATGATATTCTATCAAATACTACTCGTCTTTGTGCTTGAGAAAGAAAAGCAGTTTCTCGAGTTCAACGGATATATCGACGGCGGCGAGAAGCACATCTCCCGGAACGGAAAGGGACACCGGGGCGAAGTTGAGAATTCCCTTGACAGTTCCCGCCTGGAGGGCCTTGTCGGCCACATGCTGCGCCGCAGTCCCCGGAACGGTGATGATGATCACTTCGATCTTTTTTTCCCGGACAACCTCCGAAATGGCATCCGAGGAATAGCACGGAATGCCCTGTATGTCCTTGCCGATTTTGTCCGTGTCCACGTCGAACAGAGCTTCGATGCGGAATTTCTCGCTCTGGAACGCCTTGTATCCCAGCAGCGCTTCTCCGAGCTTTCCCACTCCGACGAGCCCGATGGACCATTTCCTCGGCGAAGCCAGTATTCGGCTTATATGCTTATGGAGACGGTCCACGTGGTATCCGACGCCTCTCTTGCCGATCTCCCCGAAATAGGAAAGATCTTTTCTCACCTGGCTGGCCTTGAAAGAAAGCATCTCCCCCATTTCCTGGGAGGAAACCACTTTCTGGCCTTCGGCGACGAGCTGCTCCAGCAGGCGGTGGTACTGTACAAGCCGTTCAACGGTGGGTTCAGCAATCTTCATTTCCGCACTTCCTCCAGTGGAGTGAAGGGGCGGAGAAACGTCTCCGCCCCGGGAGCTATTCTTTCCAGGCGACGACTTCGATTTCCACGAGGGCGCCCTTGGGGAGGGCGCTTACTTCCACGAAGGATCTCGCAGGCGGCTCCTTGTCGAAGTACCGCGCGTACACTCCGTTGACAACGGCGAAATCGCCCATGCTCACAGCGAAAACGGTGGCCTTGATCACGTCGGAAAGGGAGTAGCCCGCCCCTTCGAGAACCGCCCTGACGTTCTTCAGAACCTGCTCCGCCTGCTGCTCCACTCCGCCCTCGACGAAATTCCCCGTGGCAGGATCGATGGGAATCTGTCCCGAGCAGAAAAGGAAATTCCCTGCCCGAACGGCCTGGCTGTAAGGTCCGACGGCCGCCGGGGCCGCCGTGGTGGAAATTATCTTCTTCATCGTGTGTCCTCCTTGTGATGTTATCTGTACGGGTTGCCCCGGAACTGGGAAAGCCGGGCATAGGGTGCCCGCTCCAGGTCTTCGGCGATGCGAAGAAGCTGGTTGTACTTGGCGACCCTGTCGATCCGCGCCGGAGCTCCCGTCTTGATCTGGCCCGCTCCCGTGGCGACGGCCAGGTCGCTGATAAAGGAGTCGTCCGTCTCGCCCGAGCGGTGGGAGATGATGGTCCCGTAGCCGTACCGCTTCGCGAGGGCGATGACGTTAAGGGTCTCGGAGAGGGTGCCGATCTGGTTGAGCTTGATGAGAACCGCGTTCGCGACCCCTTCCTCAATGCCCCTGGTGAGCTTTTCCGGGTTGGTGACGAACAGGTCGTCCCCAACGATCTGGATTTTCTTCCCGAGCCTTGAGGTCATGACCGACCAGCCTGCCCAGTCGTCCTCCGCCATTCCGTCCTCGATAGAAAGGATGGGATAGTCACGGCAGAGTTCCTCCCAGTAGTCCACCATCTCCTCGGCCGAAAAGACCTTGTTCTCGCCGGTGAAATGATACTTGCCGTCCTTGAAGAACTCGGAGGCGGCAGGGTCGAGAGCCAGGCTCACGTCCTTGCCTGGGGCGTATCCGGCCTTCTCCACCGCCTCGAGAATGAGGTCGATGGCCTCGCGGTTGCTCTTCAGGTCGGGGGCGAAACCGCCCTCGTCACCTATGGCGGTGCTGTATCCCCTGGCGTTGACTGTCTTCTTCAGGGAATGGTAGGTCTCCACCCCCATGCGGAGGGCCTCGGCAAAGGTCTCGGCACCGTGGGGAACGATCATGAACTCCTGGATGTCCACGTTGTTGTCCGCATGGGCCCCGCCGTTGATCACGTTCATCATGGGCGTGGGGAGGGAGAAGGGCCCGAGGCCGCCGATCCACGCCCACAGGGGCATGTCGTGGTCGTCGGCGGCAGCCCTGGCCGTCGCGAGGGACACGCCCAGGATGGCGTTGGCGCCGAGTTCGCCCTTGTTCGGCGTTCCGTCGAGCTCCATGAGAGCGGCGTCGAGCTCGGCCTGGTCGTCGGCGTCAAATCCCATGATCTCGGGGGCAATCTTCTCGTTGACCCCGTTCACGGCCTTCAGAACCCCCTTGCCGTTGTACCGCGGACCGCCGTCCCGAAGCTCCACCGCCTCGTAGGTGCCGGTGGACGCGCCGGAGGGCACTGCAGCCCTTCCGGAAGCCCCGCTGTCAAGCCAGACCTCCACTTCCACCGTCGGGTTTCCCCGGGAGTCTATTATTTCTCTTCCGTGCACTCCTATAATACTGCTCACCGGTCTCAGCTCCTTCGTTCTGTTGCTTCGTTCTGTTCCTCTGTTCTGTTCCTTCGTCATCCGTCCAGGGATGATGTCCTTCCGCTACCACGGTTTTTCCGCCGGATCCGCCCGCCGTTCCTCCCGGACGCCGTAGGCTCCTCCGGGAGCGCCCCGCTTGAGCACGTTTTCGTCATCACAGAGGATTTCCACTGTCAGGATTCTCGAGGGGTAGGCTATGTCGAGGACATCCCCCGTCCGGATCTCGGCAGCGGGCTTGCACTGCCTTCCGTTGATCCTCACGGCTCCGAGGGTGACCATTTCCTGCGCCACGGTGCGCCTCTTGACGAGGCGGGCGAGTTTCAGATATTTGTCCAGTCTCATGATTCTTTTTCCTCCGGTAGTAAAGCCATCGAAAAGTATATCAAACCTGGTCCGTATTTTTCAATTCTTTCACAAAGTCATTTTTCCTTTTCCGCAGGGCTGCTCTTGAGCAACCGGGCAACCTCCTGGAACCGCAGGAGATCTTCCCTGTCCGCCTCACCCCGGGAAAGTTTTTCCCTGATACGTTCATATTCCCGCCGGGCTTTCCTTTTGCCGAGAATGTCCAGGACAACATCCCAGGCCGCCCGTGCGTCACCGAGCCCCTCGCACCAGTCTCCTCCGCGGGCGATGGCCCGGAGGGGGAATGTCTCCCCGAGGGAATGCCAGCGGGCTTCCACATCCTCCCTGGACGGGGCGGAAAGAAGGGCTGCCGCCACCGTCTGGATACGCTCGTCCTCGACAAGGGAAAGAACCTGTATTTCGTCCGCGGTCCTGCGGATATGGTCATCCTTCCACAGCAGGGCACACACGGCGGCCTCCACTTCGTCACCTTCGTCCTCCCTCCTCGGGGCGACGGGTCGTTCCGTGTCCGCAGCGGAATGTTCCCGGCTTCCCCCCCGCTTCCGGTATTCTTCCAGCAAAGCGCTCAGTTCGTGGGGAAAGATGCCCATGGAGGCGGCAACCCTGGGCAGGTAGGGGGCCACGTCCACAGGGGACAGGCTGCCCAGGCCCGATAGAATCTCGTCGGCGGCCTTGCGGCGCTTGTCGGGAGACCTGAGCATCTCGCCCCGGAGGAAGACATGATGGAGAATCAGCGGCCTGGCCGAGGCCAGGGCCTTCTCGAAAAGCTCCCTGCCCTCGGGAAGGGAGAGGAGATCGTCGGGGTCCTTTCCCCTGGGAAGTTCCACGACCCTGACGTCCAGCCCCGCTTTCTGGAGCACGTACATTCCCCTCATGGCCGCCTCCTGCCCCGCGAGATCGGAATCGTAGCAGATGCAGCACCGGTCCGCCAGGCGCCGAATGAGTGCCGCCTGCTCTTCGGTGAGGGCCGTTCCCAGGGACGCGGCGGTCTCCTCGAATCCTCCCAGGTGGAGCCGGATGGCGTCCATGTAGCCTTCCACGAGAATCAGCCTTCCCGTGGCCCGGGCCGCTTCCTTCGCCCTGTGGAGGAGGTAGAGGTTCTTTCTCTTGCTGTAGAGCGCTCCTTCCGGGCTGTTGATGTACTTGGCCCCTTCGCCGTCGATGAGCCTTCCCCCGAAGGCGAGAAGCCTACCCGCAATGTCCCTCACCGGGAAGATCACCCTGCCCCTGAAGCGGTCGTAAAGCCCCCCCTTCCCTTCCAGGACGAGCCCGGCGTCCAGGGCCTCCTTCGGTGGCACTCCCTGCCTGAAAAGACTGTTCCAGAGGGAATCCCACGATGAAGGAGCCCAGCCGAGCTCAAACCGCTCCCAGGTTTCGGGGAGCAGGTTCCTCCTCCCGAGGTAGGCCCGGGCGGCTTCCCCTTCCGGTCCCCGGAGCAGGTTCCGGTAATGGGAGCAGGCCATCTCCATGATGTCCGACAGGCTGCGGTCCCGCTTCTCTCCGCCCCTGGAGGCGGAAAGGGTCACTCCGGCCCGTGCGGCGAGGACTTCCAGGGCCTCCCTGAAACCAAGGCTCTCCTTCTCCATGACGAACGTGAAGATATCGCCTCCCTGGCCGCAGCCGAAGCAGTGAAAGGTCTGCCGGGAAGGGGATACCGTGAAGGACGGGGTCTTCTCCTCGTGGAAGGGACACAGGCCGATAAAGTTCGCCCCTGCTTTCTTCAGGCGGACATGGTCACCGATCACTTCCACGATATCGAGCCGTTCCTTGATGCGCCTGACGTCATCGGACTGCTGCACCCCTGGTCCTCCTCACCACACAAAAAAATTCGGGGGGAAGGTTTCCCTTCCCCCCAGTATTGTACTCTTCTTTTACCCTTACACGAACAGGGGCGCGAGGACGAGAGCCACCACGGACATGAGCTTGATGAGAATATTGAGGCTGGGCCCGGCGGTATCCTTGAAGGGGTCGCCCACCGTATCGCCGACCACGGCGGCGGCATGCTCGGGCGTTCCCTTGCCGCCGAAGTTGCCCTCTTCGATGTATTTCTTGGCGTTGTCCCATGCACCGCCGGAGTTGGACATGAAGATGGCCAGCATCACGCCGGTGACGATGGAGCCGCCGAGAAGCCCGCCGAGGGCCTGGGCGCCGAGGGTGAAGCCCACAACCACGGGAGAAAGGACCGCGAGAAGGCCGGGGATGATCATTTCCTTCAGGGCCGCGGCGGTGGAGATGTCCACGCACTTCTCGTATTCGGGCTGCCCTGTGCCTTCCATGATTCCGGGAATTTCCTTGAACTGGCGGCGCACTTCGTCGATCATGGCTTCCGCCGCACGGCCCACCGCCTGGATTGACATGGAGCTGAAGAGGAAGGGAAGCATCCCGCCGAGGAAGAGGCCCACCATGACCTTGGGATCGTTGAGGTCGATGGCGGCGAGCTTTACGGAATGGGCGTATGCTGCGAACAGGGCCAGGGCGGTGAGGGCGGCCGAACCGATGGCGAGTCCCTTGCCCATGGCGGCGGTGGTGTTTCCGATGGCGTCGAGCTTGTCAGTGATCTTGCGTACTTCCTTGGGAAGATGGCTCATCTCGGCGATGCCGCCGGCGTTGTCGGCAATGGGACCGTAGGCGTCAACGCTCAGGGCCATTCCGGTGATGGAAAGCATGCCCACGGCGGCGCAGGCGATGCCGTACAGGCCGCTGAAATAGTAGCTGACGAGGGTGGCGGCGCAGATGAGAACCACCGGGATCACCGTGGATTTCATGCCGACGGCCATTCCGGAGAGAATGACCGTGGCCGGGCCGGTCTTGGAGGATTCGGCGATGTGCTTGACAGAAGAGTAGTCGCCGGAGGTGTAGATTTCAGTAACGAAACCGATGAGCACGCCCACACCCACACCGGAGAGAACGGACAGGAAGAGGCCGAATTCCCTGAACATGGCGAGGGTGACGAGGAAAGCGCCGGCAATCATGATGCCGCCGGTGACGAAGGTTCCCATACGGAGGGCGGCAGCGGCGTTTCCGCCGTCCTTCACCTTCACGAAAGTGGTTCCGGCGATGGCGGCAAGAATGCCCACGCCGCCCAGAACGAGGGGATAAACGACACCTTTCGATCCGAAGGCCGCAAGTCCGATGGCCATGGCGGCGATGATGGAGTTCACGTAGGACTCGAACAGGTCGGCACCCATGCCGGCAATGTCGCCCACGTTGTCGCCCACGTTGTCGGCGATGACTGCGGGGTTTCTGGGGTCGTCCTCGGGGATGCCGGCTTCAACCTTCCCCACCAGGTCGGCTCCGACGTCGGCAGCCTTCGTGTAGATGCCGCCGCCCACGCGGGCGAAGAGGGCGATGGAGCTGGCCCCCATGCCGAAGCTGGTGATGAGGGTCGGATCTTCAAAGAGAGCGTAGCAGAAAAGGATGCCCAGGACACCGATGCCGACTACGGACATGCCCATGACGCTGCCGCCCTTGAAAGCCATGGTGAGGGCGTCGTTCATGCCCCTGGTGGCGGCGAAGGCCGTCTTGCCGTTGGCCTTGGTGGCGACCACCATGCCCGCGTATCCGGCCGCTGCGCTGCAGAGTCCCCCGATGATGAAGGAAAAGCCGGCCGGTCCGCCGATCTGGACCCAGAGGAGCACGCCGACGATGACAAGGAAGGGAAGAAGCCATTTATATTCCCTGTACAGGAAAGCCATGGCCCCCCTGTGAATGATGTTCGAAAGCTCCGAAACCCTTTCGTTTTCAACCCTGAACATATCGATGCGCACATAGGATATGAAAGCGAACGCAAGTGCGGCGATTCCGGTGATGCCGACGATCAACAACAGTAAAAAGTCCATTTCCACTACCTCCTCGTTTTGATGGGACCAGCGTCCACAACTCCCGAAAAAAGAAAAAGCCCGGTGCGAGAGCAATTATAGGGAGTAAAAATACAAAAAACAAGCGTTGATTGCCAAAAAACGGCTTATTTCCGGCGTTTCAGGTAGATTTCCGCTCCACCTTTCAGCGAGTTCACACCTTTCAAAGGAAGCACAAGTCCCGCCAGACAGCCGGCGATCATTCCCGACACGAAAGTTTTCAGGGGAATCTTCTTTCCCTGCACGTACAGTGTGGCCGGGGAATTCCCCCCGGTTCTTTCGTACATTCCGATGATCATGGCCGCAAGATCCTTCTCCCGGCCGGGGAAGAAAACCTTCTTTCCGTCACTGCCGGAAGCGGTGCGGTCAAAAAAGGCGAACACTCCCTTGACATCCGGCGGCACGCCGCAGGGATCTCCCACCCAGATCCTGGGCAGGGGCAGTCCCTTGGCTCCCTCCACGATCACGATGTCCTTCCCGGGGAAGAACTCCAGGATTTTTTCCCTGGAAATCTCTCCGGCCCGGGCTTCCAGGAGCGCTCCATCCCCTCCCCAATAAAGGGAAGGGATCCCCATGGCGGAAGTTTTTCCCGTATCCGTTTCTTCCGGCGGCAGGACGTCCTTTTCCGTATGTTTTACAAAAGCGGCCGAAAGCCCGGCCGAGAGGATTTCCCTGAGCAGACCGAGAGCGAGGGTGGTCTTCCCTCCGTTCTTGAAGCCGGACAGTGCGATCACCAGAGGCATGAATCTAATCCTTCCCTTCCCGCAGGGGATTTGTTTTATCAGGACGGCAGCCAGTGTTTTTCGTCTTTCCTTCAAGGTACGCCTTCCACATGATCCTGTAGCTTTCAAGAAGGAAGGCGAAGAGGCAGATCACCAGGGGCCCCATGAAGAGCCCGAGGAATCCCCAGGCTGCAAGGCCGCCGAGAACGCCTATGAACACGATAAGAAGATGCACCTTGCCCCCTCCGGAGATGAAAAGGGGCCGGAGGAGGTTGTCCGCCATGCTGACGACGAAAATTCCCCAGAGAAGAAGAAAGACTCCGTCCCCGACGTTTCCCGCGTAGAGGAGGTATATTCCCGCCGGCCCCCAGAGAAGCGCCGTTCCCACGAAGGGGATCATGGCCAGCAGCATCATCAGGGCACCGAAAAACATGGGGCTGTCGAGGCCTGCATACCACCAGCCCGCCGCTCCGAGAACACCCTGAACAAAGGCCGTGACGATGACGCCGTAGACCACCGCCTGAAGGACCTCCTTCGCCCTGCGGAAAAAAGCGTCCCGCTCTTCCTCGCGAAGGGGGAGGATATCCTTGAGGTATCCGATGATGAGGCTCCCGTCCCGTATGAGGAAAAAACAGGACACCACGATCACCGCGAGGTAATAGGCTACGGTCAGGGTGCTCCCCAGCACTTTTCTGAACACGGTCACTGCATGGGTTGCAAACCAATCCCTGGCCTGCTCCGCCATGCTCGCCACCATGGGGTATTCTTCGCCCCACGACCTCAGCTTCTCCGCCGCGAAAGGGGGCAGGAGGGAGGAAAGGTCAAATTCTCCGGACAGGTCAGCGTTGGAGAGCCAGCCGGAAAAGGACTCGAAGAGCTTCATCCCTTCCCTGGCCGCCACGTACCCTGCGAAAACTGTGGGCAGAACGATGAGGAGTACGATCCCCCCCGTGGCGATGGCCGCAGGGACGTTGCCCGATCGGGAAAAGGTCATTATCGGCCTCATCCGGGAAAAAAGGGGATAGACGATGAACGACAGGAGCGCCGACCAGGCCAGGGGCGCCAGGAGAGGAAGGGAGACCAGGTAGGAAAGGTAGGCCATGGCCATGAAGATGATGAGGAACGGGAGAAACCAGCCCCTCGCCTTCCTGCCGTACGTTCCGTCCTCCGTCAGCATGTCTCCTTCCCCCATGTTCATCCTACTCCCACTCTATGGTGGAGGGCGGCTTGCTCGTCACGTCCAGGGCCACCCGGTTCACTCCCTTCACCTCGTTGCAGATCCGCCTCGCTGTGCGGTCGAGAATGTCGTAGGGTACCCGTACCCAGTCGGCGGTCATCCCGTCGTGGGACTCCACCGCCCGGAGGACGGCCACTTCCGAGTAGGTCCGTGAATCGCCCATGACGCCTACGGTCTTCACGGGGAGGAGGACGGCGAAGGCCTGCCAGATGGACGGGTACCCCTCCCAGGAGGCGATCTCCTCCCGGAAAATGGCGTCCGCGTGGCGGAGGGTATCCAGCCTCGTCTCGTCGATCTCGCCTAAACACCGAACGGCAAGGCCGGGACCGGGGAAGGGCTGCCTGGAGACAATTGCCTCCGGCACGCCGAGAAGGCGTCCCGTGGTCCGGACCTCGTCCTTGAAAAGGTCCCGGAGGGGTTCGAGAACCTTCAGCTTCATGTCATCCGGCAGTCCGCCCACGTTATGGTGGCTCTTGATGACCGAGGCGTTCTTTCCCTTGTGGCCGCTCTCGATGACGTCGGGATAGAGGGTTCCCTGGAGAAGCCAGGCGGCGTCCTCGAAGCGGGCGGCTTCCTTCTCGAAGACCCGGATGAAGGTTTCGCCGATGATCTTCCGCTTCCTCTCGGGGTCGGTGACTCCGGCGAGGGCGGACAGAAAGGTTTTCGAGGCGTCCACGTAGTGGACCTTGAGGCTGAGCTGTTTGTACTGCTCCAATACTTCCTCGGCCTCGCCGAGTCGGAGCAGACCGTTGTTCACGAAAATGCAGTCCAGTCGTTCGCCGATGGCCCGGGCCGTGAGAACTGCCGCCACCGAGGAGTCCACGCCGCCCGACAGGCCGCAGATCACCCGGTCGTTGCCGGTCTTCTGCCGGATCTCCTCCACCATGATGTCGATCCAGTTGCCCAGGTCCCAGTCAGGCGAGCAGGAGCAGACCCGGAAGAGGAAATTGGAAAGGATTTCGGTGCCGAAACGGGTGTGGACCACTTCCGGGTGGAACTGGAGTCCCCAGATGCCTTTTTCGGGATTCTCCATGGCCGCCGGAACGCCTTTCGCGGTCTTCGCGACGAGCCGGAAGCCCGGGGCGAGGACATCGATGTGGTCACCGTGGCTCATCCAGACCTCGAAAGAAGACGGCACGCCATCGAAAAGAAGGGATTCTCCGGAAAGGGAAATTTCCGTACGGCCGTACTCCCTCGCCGTTCCCGATGTGACCCTGCCTCCCATCATGCTGGTGACGAGCTGCATCCCGTAACAGACGCCCAGCACGGGCACCCCCAGGGAAAACAGTCCTTCCGGAACGGCGGGGGCGTCCTCGTCGGTGACGCTCATGGGGCCTCCGGAGATTATGACGCCGCTCGGCCTGCGGCTTTCAATCTCCCCGAGGGAAACATCCCAGGGAAGGATTTCGCTGTGCACCTTCAGTTCCCTGACCCTGCGGGCGATAAGCTGGGTGAACTGGGAACCGCAATCAAGAATGACAATGTTGTCCAAAAATCCATTCCTCCCGAATCAATGGGGTGTATAGCACAGGTATCTTATCAGAAAGCCCTTCTTCGTTCCACAGAAGAGAACATTGACCTGAGTCTCCGGGCAAGTAACATTACTCCGGTCTGCCGGGGAATGTCAGCAGAAACTCTCCCGTTCCTTCCAGGAGGATGTCTCTCCGTCCGGCGGGGACGAAGGCGCTGTCCCCAGTGCCGATCCCGAGTCCGCCTCCGGACGATGAGAGACGGGCTTTTCCGTCGAGACAGAGCAGGGAAAGGAAGAACTCGTCCCCCATTTTTTGCGAAAAACGCCCGTTCAGTTCCAGCACACTGCAGGTGAAGGATGGGCAGGAGCACAGGAGACGAAGCTCCCCTCCGGGAACGGAACGGAACCCTATTTCCACGCCAGGAGGCGGAGGGCAACCTTCATCCAGGCGGAGGACATCCAGGGCCTTCCCGATGTGGAGGGGCCTGGGCCGTCCGTCCGCACCGGCCCTGCCGTAATCGAAGACCCGGTACGTGATGTTGGAGCTCTCCTGGACCTCCGCCAGGATGATACCTTCCCCGATGGCGTGGATCGTTCCAGCAGGGATGAAGAAAACGTCTCCCGGCTCCACGGGGACGGAACGGAGAACCTCCGGCAGAGTGCCCTCCCGGATCCGCTCTTCCACTTCCCCCCTCGTCACCGGCAGGGAAAAACCGCAGTAAAGAAAAGCACCGGGGTCGCTCCGGAGGACGTACCACATCTCCGTCTTGCCCCGGTTCCCTTCCGTCCGGCGGGCGTATTCGTCACCGGGATGAACCTGGACCGAAAGGTTTTCGGCGGCGTCGATGAGCTTCACGAGCAGCGGGAATGGTTCTCCCGGGGGAACTGTCGTCCCTGCCGCTCCGGGATGGCTTTCCAGAAAGGCCGACAGGGTCTGCCCCCTGAACGGCCCGCCGGCGATCACCGATTTCCCGTCGGGATGGGCCGACAGTTCCCAGCTCTCGGCGATCCGTTCCGGCCCACCCATCTTACCGAAGAGGGAGGCCAGCCTGTTCCCTCCCCACAGGTAGTCCTTGTATGCCGGCAGCAGCAGAAAAGGAGCCGGGAAGTCCGTCATTCCGGAAACATCTCCGATTCAGCGAAGGCGCAGAGCAAATGATAGACGGCCCCATGAAGCTCCTGGATCCTGAATGTCCGTCCGTCCGGGACGGGAATCCACAGGTCCGCTGCATCCCTCAGCGCCCCTCCCCCTTCGCCGGTAAGGGCCATGGAAAAGGCGCCCCTCGCCTTCGCCGCCATGAGGGCCCATTTCACATTCCGGGCGTTCCCCGACGTGGAAATGCCCAGAACCACGTCTCCCGGGCCGGCGTACCCCATGACCTGCTGGGCAAACACGAGGCCGTAATCGCCGTCGTTGGCCACCGCCGTCACGAGGGCCTGCTGGCTGCAGAGGGATATGGCGGGCAGGGCTCCCTGGAGCTTATCCGCCAGAGCCGCGCCTTCCGGGCCGAACAGGGAGCCGAAGAGTTCCCTCTCCGCAGGCGGCAGGGGGCGCTTCAGAAGGAAGCCCTTCATGAGCTCCCCCACGATATGGTCACTGTCGGCACAGCTTCCCCCGTTGCCGCAGACAAGAAGCGTACCGCCCTCCAAAAATCGGCGGACCAGCACATGGGCGGCCTCGAGCACCTGATCCCTAACAGGTTCCAGGCCGGTGTTTTCAGCAAAAAAACAGTCAACGAGCTTCCGGGTCCTTTCGTTCATGCCTTCCTCCGGGAACGTCAGTTTTCCTGATCATACACCCCGGCACCGGAAGAGGCCAGATCCGCTCCGGAATGGGCCTCCATGTGCAGAATCCGGGTCTTTCGCGTGATCCTGTAGTTTTCAAGAAGAAAAAGAAAGAGGCTCATCACGGGCGGTCCGATGAAAAGACCGAGGATTCCCCAGGCGGCAAGGCCGCCCACGATGCCCACGAAGACCACGAAGAAGTGGATCTTTCCTCCGCCGGAAATGAAAAGGGCCTTCAATACCCGGCCGATGGTTCCCACCACCAGAACGCCCCATCCAAGCAGAATGAGGCCGCCGGTCCAGTCCGAAACTGCCAGCAGGTAAACCCCACCGGGAAGCCAGACAAAAGCTGTCCCGAGGAAGGGAATCAGGGCAAAAAACGTCATGAGGGCGCCGAAGAGCACCGGGTTGGGAAGGCCCGCGATGAGCCACCCGAGTCCACCAGCCGCCCCCTGCACCAGAGCCGTGAGCAGGACACCGTACACCACCGCCTGGAGCGTCCGATTTCCCCGGTCGAAAAAGCCCGCGGCCTGATCCGGGGGAAGGGGGACGATTTCCCGCAGGTAGGAGACGATGTACTTTCCGTCCCGGAGAAGAAAAAAGCAGGATACGGTGATGATGGAAACGTAGTAGAGAAACAGCGCCGCGTCTCCCGCCGCCGACACCGCCTCCACTGCGCCCCGGGCCGCCGTCTCCCGTACCCACCCCCGGATCGCCGGATACCGTACCATCCACGGGCGGATATGCTCCACGAGCCACTCGGGAAGGAGGGTGGCCAGGGCCCCTTCACCGGTGGATTCCATGGCGGCCAGAACTTCGAGGACAAATCCGTGGAGACGTACACCTTCCCGCAGGGCCAGGACGAGGACAAAGATGCAGGGAATGACGGCGAACAGGACGATCATCCCCGTGGCAGCGGCGGCGGAAAAGCCGTCGGACCGCCTGCGGAACGGCCCCTCCCTCATTTTTTCGAACAGGGGATAGACTGAAAAGGAAAGGAGCACCGACCAGGCGAGGGGCTTGATCAGCGGAAAGACCACGGCAAGGGCAAGGGAGGCCACTGCCGCTAAAACGCCGAAAAAGGGAAAAGCCTGTCCGTCCGCCCCGGGTGCCGGTATTCCGGCCTCGCCGTCCGTTCCCGGTTCTTTCATGAACGCCACATCCTTTCCGTGAAAGAATGAAAAAGCCTCCCGGATTCCTCCGGGAGGCTTCACTATACCATTTCTTCATTCCCTCGGGGGGATGGATTCTAGTACATATCCTCCATGCCGCCCATGCCGCCCCTGGGCATGGCGGGTTCCTTCTTCTCGGGCTTGTCGGCGACGATGGCCTCTGTGGTGAGGACCATGGCGGCGATGGAGCCCGCGTTCTGGAGGGCGCTGCGGGTAACCTTCACGGGGTCGATGATGCCGGCCTCGATCATGTCGACATAATCACCGGTGGCGGCGTTGAGTCCGTGTCCGGCCTTCAGGCCGCGGACCTTCTCGACGACCACGTCGCCCTGGAAGCCGGCGTTCTCGGCGATAAGGTGCAGGGGAGAGGTGAGAGCCTTGAGGACGATGGTGGCGCCGGTGCGCTCGTCGCCGGCAAGGGTGGCGACAAACTTCTCGAGGGCGTCGATGCAGCTCACGGGGGCGACTCCGCCGCCGGCCACGATGCCTTCCTCGACTGCGGCGCGGGTGGCGTTGAGGGCGTCCTCGATGCGGTGCTTCAGTTCCTTCTGCTCGGTTTCCGTGGCAGAGCCGACCTGGATCACGGCCACGCCGCCGACGAGCTTGGCAAGGCGCTCCTGGAGCTTCTCCTTGTCGTACTCGGAGGTGGAGTCCTCGATCTCCTTCTTGATCTGGGCGGCGCGCTTCCGGATTTCCTCGGAATTGCCTGCGCCTTCCACGATGGTGGTCTCTTCCTTAGTGATGCGGACCTTCTTGGCCTTGCCGAGCATGGAGAGTTCGGTGCTGTCAAGCTTGATGCCGATCTCTTCGCTGACGACCTGGCCGCCGGTGACAATGGCGATGTCCTGGAGCATGGCCTTGCGGCGGTCGCCGAATCCGGGAGCCTTCACGGCCGCAACCTGCATGACGCCTCTCAGCTTGTTCACCACGAGGGTGGCAAGGGCTTCGCCTTCCACGTCCTCGGCGATGATGAGCAGGGGCTTGCCGGTCTGGACAACCTTCTCGAGGGTGGGAAGGAGATCCTTGATGTTGCTGATCTTGCCGTCGTGGATAAGGATGTAGGCGTCGTCAAGGGAGACTTCCATCCTCTCGGGATCGGTGACCATGTAGGGGCTGATGTAGCCCTTGTCGAACTGGAGGCCTTCCACCATTTCAAGGGTGGTGCCCACGGTCTGGCTGTCCTCCACGGTGATGACGCCGTCCTCGCCCACCTTGTCCATGGCCTCGGCGATGAGCTGGCCAACGCCCTTGTCATTGGCGGAGATGGAAGCGACCTGGGCGATCTTGTCCCGGTTCTTCACGGAAATGGCCTTCTTCTTGAGCTCGTCGACCACAAGGTCGATGGCCCGCTCGATGCCGGAACGCATCAGCATGCCGTTGGCTCCGGCGGCCACGTTCTTCATTCCCTCGGCGATGATGGCCCGGGCGAAAACGGTGGCGGTGGTGGTGCCGTCTCCGGCGATGTCGTTGGTCTTGGAGGCCACTTCCTTCACCAGCTGGGCGCCGGTGTTCTCGTACACGTCCTCAAGCTCGATCTCCTTGGCGATGGTCACGCCGTCGTTGGTGATGGTGGGAGAGCCGAACTTCTTCTCGAGAACCACGTTGCGGCCCTTGGGGCCGAGGGTGACACCCACGGTGTCGGCAACTTTATCGATACCGCGGAGCATCGCGCGGCGGGCTTCTTCTCCGAAAATAAGAATCTTAGCCATGATTTTCTACCTCCTCTGGAAGATGGAACTACTTCTCGATGATGGCGAGCACGTCCCGCTCGCTGAAAATGACGTACTCATCGCCGTCAAGCTTCACTTCGGTGCCGGCATACTTGCTGAAGATGATCCTGTCGCCGACTTTCACTTCAAGGGGAAGCTTCTGGCCGTTCTCGAGAACCTTGCCGGTGCCGACGGCGATGACTTCGCCCTCGGTGGGCTTTTCCTTGGCGGTGTCGGGAAGAACGATGCCGCCCCTGGTCTTTTCCTCATGGTTGACGACCTTGACTACGATCCTGTCTCCAAGCGGTTTCAGATTCATGGTACAAATCCCTCCTAAGAATGTTTTACAAAATGCTAGCACTCCTTCGAGTCGAGTGCTAAATGACCGGAATAGATATTACGGATGAAGGGGGGGAATCTCAACACCTGTAGAGTGGAAATATGGGAGATTATGGAGGAATATCTCGTTTTTTTTCTTATTTACTTCGATTTATCGAGTTTTTCACTTCAAAGATGCTTCACCAGAGCTCCCACGATGGGTCGGGAGCAAAATCGATGGACGTCCGGACCCCCCGCAGATAGGCGCTGCAGCCTGCGGCGGCTATCATCACGGCATTGTCGGTGCAGCGGTTCACGGGAGGCAGAAAGACGTTCCATCCTTTTTGGGCCTTCAGCGCAGCCCGCAGGGCGCTGTTGGCGGCAACCCCTCCCGACAGGGCCACGTTTTTTACCCCGGTCTGCTTCACTGCCAGGGCGAGCTTTCCCACCAGGGAATCCACCACGGCCCTCTGGAAGGATGCGCAGACATCCTCCACAGGGACGGGTTTTCCTTGGGCCCTCAGGCGGCCGATTTCCGTCACCGCCGCAGTCTTGAGGCCGCTGAAGCTGAACACGATTCCCGCCGAACTTCCCCGCATGGGAACGGGAAAATCAAAAGCCCCCGGATTGCCTGAAGCGGCGAGACGGTCCATGACGGGCCCCCCGGGATAAGGCAGGCCGAGAACCTTGGCAACCTTGTCGTAGGCCTCACCGGCGGCGTCATCCCGAGTTCCCCCCAGGAAGACATATTTTCCGAAATCCTCGGCCAGGACAATCTCCGTATGCCCTCCTGAGACGATCATGCAGATGAACGGGGGGGCAAGCTCCGGAAAGGAAACAACGTTGGCGAACATGTGCCCTTCGAGGTGGTTCACGGCAATGAGGGGCACGTTCCAGGCAAGGGAGAGGGCCTTGGCAGCCATGACCCCCACGAGGAGGGATCCCATGAGCCCCGGCCCGGCGGTCACGGCAATGAGTCCGATCTCCTTCGCCGGCTCCCTGACATCGGCCCTCCGGAGAACCTCCTCGGTAAGGGGAAGAAAGGCCTCGAGGTGCATCCTCGCAGCAAATTCAGGAATAACCCCTCCGTAGGGGGCATGGGACTCAACCTGGCTCGAAAGCAGCTCGGCAACCACATCCCTTTCGCCCCGCAGAAGGGCCACAGCGGAGTCGTCGCAGCTGCTCTCGATTCCGAGGGTAAGGAGTTCCCGCTCCGGAGAAGTCATCTCCTGGGCAGCTCCATTTCCATCGAATAGTCCCCCACGGCAAAACGCACTGTCTTTCCCTTCACCGCAGCAGCGGGAACGGCCACGGCAAATTCGGCCGTCAGATCGGGGGGCAGTTCCCCCACGGGAACGAAATGCCGGTTGGTGAGCACATCCGCCGGAGTGAGTACGTGAGAGCCTATGGAAATCATGGAATGATCGAGGGTGAGGTTTCTCACCGTTCGAACCCGGATGATGAACATGGCTTTCTTCCTGGTTTCCTTGCTTCCGTAAAAACTCGTGTTGTTTTTCAGCCACTCGGGGGCCATGGGATCTGACCATGCCGCATCGACGAGCTTCCCGTCCACGTAAATAAAGGCGAACTGCGCCCTGGCCCCGATGATGAGGTCACCGAGGGCCTCCCCTTCAAACCACAGGTTTGCGGTCCGCTGATCCAGCAAGCGGTCCGTATCCTGCGCACCTGCTGCACCGGCGGCGGCGAAAACCAGCAGAAGCAGGAGCGCTCCTATTTTTTTCAACGTCATGGTTCATTCCTCCCCGTCAGATCGTTTGGCTTCCCTGTCACTCTTTTTCCGGGACAGGGCGCCCCGAAGCCAGCCCCATTCCTGGAAGCGCAGTAATCCGGTGCTCGCCCCATAGGCGGCGCAGGACGCCAGGAAGATGCCTCCGAGCCACGCCGCCCGGAGGGAAAGGCTTCCCTCCGCCGGATAGGGCATTCCAATAGTGTACACGAAGACTACCCCCGCGGTCACTGCCAGGGAGGCTGCCATTTTTCCGGCCCAGGAGAGGGAAAAGATCCCGAGGCCGGTCCCGAGGTTTCTGGAGAGCAGCCTCACCCCAACCCACCCTGAAAGACTGAAGGAGAGAGAGGTGGCCAGGGCAAGCCCCCCGAAGGACATGGGTTTCATGAGGATCAGGGAGAACAGGGCCGTGGCGGCCACGCTCGTCAGGGTGACCCACAGGGCCTGCCTGGGAAGGCTGCGGGCGTAGAGCCCCCTCATGACCACGGTGGAGCACGCCATACCGGGAAGGCCGACGGAATACATGGCCAGCGAACGGGCCGTTCCTTCCCATGCCCACTCCCCGAAGGCTCCCCGGAAGAAAAGAAGGTGGACGATTTCCCTTGAGACCAGGATCATCCCGAGGGTGACCGGGAGAACCACGAACAGGGCAAATCGCAGAGAATCCCTCATGATCTCCCGGAATTCGTCCACGCTGTCCGAAGAGCACCGGGAAAGCTGGGGAAGCACCGCCTGGGAGACGGCGATGACGAAGAGCCCCAGGGGAAGCTGAATGACCCGGTTCGCATAGTTCAGCACCGAGATTGCCCCCTCCTGGAGAAAGGAGGCGAGCATCCTGCTGAGAACGGGGTTGACCTGGTTGAGGGAGAGCCCGGCGGCGTAGGGAAGGAACAGGGAGAGCATCCTCCGCAGGTCCGGATCCCGGAGGTCGGGTTTTGCGGGAAGAAGGGAGACCCCCATTTTTCCCGTCCAGCCCCACTGCAGGGCAAACTGGCACGCCCCCCCCGCGAGGACGGCCGCCGCGAGGCCCCACACCCCCCAGGAGGAAGCGGCCAGGAGCACCAGGGCGATGTAGACAAGGTTGCTCAGTGCCGGCGCCAGGGCCGGCACGAGGAAGGACCCCATGCTGTTCAGCACGCCCATGGCGAGGGCCGCCAGGGAGACGAACAGAAGGAAGGGAAACATCCACCGGGTGAGGGACACCGCAAGGGAGGTTTTGACAGGATCGAATCCCGGGGCCATAATGCCCACCAGGAGAGGCGACAGGACGATACCGGCAAGAACGGCCAGGCCCGTGGCCGCCAGGAGGACGGTAAAGGCCTGTCGGGCAAGCCCTTCCGCCGCTTTTCGTCCCCTGTCGGCCAGGACCCTGGAAAAGACCGGAACGAAGGAAGCTGAAAGGGCTCCTTCGGCGAGAAGCTGCCGGGCGAGATTCGCGAGAGTGAAGGCCACGTTGAAGGCATCGAGTACACCCGAGGCGCCGAACCACGCGGCGGTGACGATCTCCCGGACCAGGCCGAGAATCCTGCTCGCCAGCGTTCCCGCCATCATGAAGAGGGCGTGACGCACCATGGTTGAAGTCGATCTCGCCACTGTCAGCGGCCTCCCCGTATTTGATCCGCACTCCGCCCCGCGGACGTGCAAGGAGCGTGAAAAAACGTGAACAAAACAATCCTCTGGTGCATAGGAAGCCCCATCCTTCTGGACGACGGCGCCGGTCCCGCTCTTTTCTCGGAGCTGGAGGCCTTCCCGGCCGAAGGAGTCGTCCCGGTGAACTGCGAAACCACGCCGGAAAACTGGATAGCACCCCTCAGTAAAAATCCGCCCCAGGTCCTCATGGTGGCCGACGCCGCCGACATGGGACTTCCGGGCGGATCAGTCCGCCGAATGAGCCTGGAGGACACGGGAGGCATTACCTTCAGCAGCCACGGCATCCCTCTGTCCCTCCTCCTGGAACCCCTGAAAAAAAGCGTTGAAATCGAGGTCCTCGGGATCCAGCCGGAAAAGAGAGGCTTCGGTGAAGGACTCTCCCCGGAAGTGTCCCGGGCGGTGCAGTTCGTGGCACAAACCATCCGCGAAGGGCGCACCGGTGAACTGGAACGCTACCAGGAGAACCGGTCGCCCAGGTAGAACTTTCGTGCCACTTCGCTCTCCGCTACGTCCTGGGGAGGCCCCTCGATGACGATTTTTCCCTGGTGGATGAGGTAGGCCCTGTCCGTGATGGCCAGGGTATCCCTAACGTTGTGGTCCGTCAGCAGGATGCCGAATCCCTTCCCCCGGAGGGTGAGGATAATCTGCTGGATGTCGTAGACGGCGATGGGGTCTATGCCGCTGAATGGCTCGTCCAGAAGAAGAAAGTCCGGCAGGATTGCGAGGCTCCGGGCGATCTCCACCCGGCGGCGCTCCCCTCCGCTGAGGGAATATCCGGGGATGTTGGTGATCTTCTGGAGGCCGAAATCCTCTATCAGCCTGTCCACAACGTTCTTCGCCGGTTCTTCGGGGGGAGGGTTCTCCTGGAGCACCAGTTCAAGGTTTTCCCTCACAGTGAGGTTCCGGAAGATGGACGCCTCCTGGGGGAGATAGCCCACGCCGAGACGGGCCCTGCGGTAGACCGGCAGGGCCGTCAGTTCCCGGGAATTGATCGAGACCGCTCCCGAATCGGGCTTGACGAGCCCGACGATCATGTAGAATGTGGTGGTTTTTCCCGCACCGTTCGGGCCGAGCAGGCCCACGATCTCGCCCATGTGGACGTCGAGGTCAACTTCAGAAACCACCGTGCGGCCCCGGTAGGACTTGCAGAGGGACCGGGCGGCTATCGCCTTGCTCATTTTGATCCTTCCGTCTTGAAGATAAGCCTGGGCTTGCCCGAAGCCTCCACCCGGTTCCGGTCGGGGAAGAATATCAGGGTCTCCGATTTCAGGGACCTGGCAGCCTGGAGGGCGGTCACGCCGCCGGACACCACCAGGGTTCCCCTCGCCTTTGAATAGACGGCCTTGCTCCCCCGGATCTCCGTGGGGTCACCCTGCTTCGGGGTGGAAAGAAAATAGACGTTCCCGGCAGCGGTGAATTCGGATATTTCGCCGTTCTCAAGCTTCCCCTCCAGGGCGTCGCAGACGAGAACGTATCCTTCCTTCGTGTCGGCGTACCGGCGGAGTTTCGTTCCCCAGAAGTAGTCGCCCTTCATCCTGAGCTTGTCCGCGTCAACCTGACGGGATCCCCAATACCCCTTCACCCCGCCGTCGAAAATGTATTCCTGGGGCTCGGTGAACACGCCCGAGAGGGTCTGGCCCTTCATGTCCACCTTCTCTTTCTGCCAGGAGCCGAAGACGTGGACACCGCCCTTCATGGTGAAGATTTGCCGGTTCATGTTCCCGTCCGCCGTCTTGGAGGTGGCCATGATGGTACCCCGGGTGACCTTCACGTTCCCGTCGGCCCAGAAATCCCCCGTTTCCGACTCGTACCGCATCTTGTCGGAGGTGAGCTCCAAGTCCTCGGCAAACAGGGGGGAAACGGCGAGGAGAGCCAGCAGAACAAAGAAAACGAAAAAGCGAACATATTTCATGGGACAGCCTCCCATACGGTATTTTTCCCTATTGTACAGGAATTTTACTCTCCGCCATAGGGGTCAGGAGCGGAGAAACGACTGTGAAAGGGCGGAAGCGGCTCCCTCCATGTCGGGGGAAGCCACGATACAGGCGATGATCGTGGAGGCCGCCGCTATCATGTCGATGTTGATCCTGCACCCCGCGAGGACGGAAAACATCTGGGACGGAATCTCCGGGCACCCGGAGAGAAGATCCCCCTTCAGCGCCACCTTCGCCACCTCAGCGTCGAAGGTGACCCCCTGGGCTCCCACGCCGGAAGCGAAGGACCTGCAGATGGCGATGGCATCCCCGAGAAGGCTCTGCTTCACGATAAAGGCGATGTCGTTCATCTGCCCCCTCATGACGCTCTGGACGATCATCTCCGCACCCACGCCGGCTCCGGCGAGATCCGAGAACAGCCTCGCCGCCACGCCCGGAACGTCGGGAACGCCGAGAACGGCGATCTTCGCCACGTCCATGTCGCTGATCACTTCTTCCACGACGCACCTGCCCGAACCGTCTACACCGAAAGCCATGGGGAACACACTTCCTTTCCTGAGAGGGCGGTAAATATCGGTACTGCTGACGTTCTTTGCCACCGTCACACCGGCGGAATCCTCCGAGAGGACGAAAAACCGGGACCGTACGCCGGACCGGGTGAAGATGGAACACATGAGCTCCGCAACCCTGTGGGCCTCGCCCCGGGCAAAAGCCAGGACGCTCGGGCCCGAGCCGCTGATGGCCACACCGGAACACTGGGGAATCCCGCGGACCTCCTCGAGAATAGCCTCGCCGCCGGGAAAAAGCCTCGCCCGGAAGGGCTGGTGCAGCCGGTCGTCCATGGCCCAGGGGAGATTGTCCCAGTTCCCCGTGGCCCAGGAAGCGGCCAGAAGGGCGGAGCGGCTCAGGTTGTAGACGGCGTCCTTCATGGAAACTTCCTTCGGCAGGGCGTTCCGGGCGTCCTCCGTGCTCAGTTCCACCGCCGGCACGGCCACCACGGCCACCATGTCCGGCGGAAGGGGGGGCATCCGGACGAACCGGAGGTTCCCGCCATCCCAGCAGCTCACCGCCATACCGCCGAGGCAGCAGGGCACCACGTTGTCCGGGTGGCCTTCCATGGCCACCATCATGGGGAGGAGATCCTCCTTGGGCAGGGGGCGCTCACGAAGCTCGTTGGCGATGGCCACACCGCCCACGATGGCCGAGGAGGAACTGCCCAGCCCCCGCTTCATGGGAATGGCGTTCAGGGTCCGGAGGCGGAGCCCGGGCGGCTCCATGCCCCACTCCCTGCAGGCCCGCTCGTAGCTCCGGACCACGCCGTTGCGTGCCACGAGGGACTCCTCGCCGCCACCCTCCCCCACCACGTCCACCTCGTACTGACCATGGGGCAGGATCTCCAGCACATCGAAAAAATTATAGAGCGAAAGGGCCAGCCCCACCGTGTCGAAACCGGAGCCGAGGTTTGCGCTCGACGCGGGCACCTTCACCCGGAGCAGGCTCACAGCCCGAGCACCTCCGCCAGGGCTTCGGGAGTTCCGTCGATTTCCACCGGGAGGTCCACCCTGCTCACCGCGGAATCGGGGTCTTTCAGGCCGTTGCCGGTAAGCACCAGCACTATCCGCAGCCCTTCGGGAAGCTTTCCGTTTTTCCGGAGCTTCACCATGCCGGCCAGAGGCGCACAGGACGCCGGCTCGGCGAAGATTCCCTCGGAGGAGGCCAGCATTTTCTGGGCGTCCAGTATTTCGTCGTCGGAGACGGAGAGGAACTGGCCGTTCGTGATTTCCACGGCCCTCCGCGCTTTGTCGGCGCTCACGGGGTGACCGATCCTGATAGCCGTGGCCACCGTCTCCGGCTCGTCCACGGGGCTTCCCTTCACCAGGGGAGCCGCTCCCTCGGCCTGAACGCCCATCAGGCGGGGCAGCTTTTCAATGCGGCCGATCTCCCTGTAAAACTCGAAACCGGCGCAGTAGGCGCTGATGTTCCCCGCGTTGCCCACGGGCAGCACCAGCCAGTCCGGCGCACCGCCCAGTTCGTCGCATATCTCCCAGGAAGCGCTCCTCTGGCCGAAGAGCCGGTACGGGTTCACCGAGTTGACGATGGCGAGGCTTCCCCGTTCCCTGGAAGCCTCCCTGGCCATTTCAAGGGCCCGGTCGAAATTGCCCCGTACCGCGATGACCCGGGCGCCGTAGATCAGGGCCTGGGCCAGCTTTCCCACGGCGACCTTCCCCGCCGGCAGCAGGACGAAGCAGGGAATTCCCGCGGCGGCCCCGTAGGCCGCAGCCGAGGCGGACGTGTTCCCCGTGGACGCGCAGATGAGTGCCTTCGCACCCTCCTCCAGGGCCTTCGACACAGCAAGTACCATCCCCCGGTCCTTGAAGGATCCCGTGGGGTTCAGGCCGTCATACTTGCCGTACAGTTCCACACCAAGCTCCCGGCCAATATTCCGCAGCGGAACAAGGGGAGTGTCGCCTTCGCACAGGGAAAGACGGGGAGTCCGGTCCGTCAGGGGAAAAAAACGCTCGTAGGAATGCAGAATGCCTTTTCTCATGAATCTCCCTCCTGAAAAAAAGCCTGCATCGTCCACATGCTGGAGACGATGCAGGCTCATCGCGGTCCCACTCCACTTCCGAAATAATCGGCTGCTCGATCCCGCTGTATGGGGCGGACCCCGGCGCCTTCCCTCCCTCAGGACTTCGGCGCCCGCTCGGGGGTGGTCTTCCCTTTCCCGCTCCGGAGGAGGATTCTCAGCCTGGGTCCTCCCTCTCTGTCCGCCGCCGGAAAAAGGTACTCTTCCCTTCATCGCGCAAATGGCATATTATTGGAAACGAAATTGATTCCTACTTATACTCGCGAGACCGGATTGTGTCAAGGGTGCCCAGTTCTCCCCAGGAGGGGCAGGACGAGTACACTACCAAATGGAAAGGATGCATGCAGACATGAAGACATTTGACATGGAAACCGTCGAAAAGTTCACCGGAAGACCGGGCTTCATCGGGAAATTCATCCACTCCGAGGGCTTCACCTTCGCCCAGTGGGAGATCAAAAAGGGAACAGAACTTGTTTTCCATGACCACCCCCACGAGCAGACCACCCTGCTGCTCGCCGGAAAAATGGAACTCGGCACTGCCGACAAAAAGGTCACCCTCACCCCGGGGCAGGGCATCGTCTTCGCCGGAGGCGAGGCCCACGGAGGCTTCGCCCTGGAGGACTGCCTCGTCATCGACGTCTTCTGCCCCGTGCGGGAGGACTTCAAGAAGCTGCAGCAGGAGCAGAAATAGCCTCGCCCTTGCCTGTCATCCCGAGAGAATGCGACGGATCTCTCCCTTGCTTGTCATCCTGAGCGGAGCGAAGGATCTCGCCTTTGTTTTTAGCCTTCCTCAAAAGCGAGATCCTCCCCCTGCGGGGATGCTGCGCGATCGTCGTCTGCGGTTCCTCAGGATGACAACAGACCGGTGTCATCCGAGCGAATGCGAGGGATCTCTCCCTTGCTTGTCATCCTGAGCGAAAGCGAAGGATCTCGCCTTTGGTTTTAGCCTTCCTCAAAAGCGGGATCCTCCCCCTGCGGGGATGCTGCGCGATCGTCGTCTGCGGCTCCTCAGGATGACAACAAACCAGTATCATCCCGAGGGGAGCGAGGATCCTGTCTTTTATGCTTTTCCAGACCTTTCCTCCCATTTCTCGAACATGACGATCTCGTCCAGTTTCTTCCGCGGGCGCTCCCCGGGAGTTTCGGCCGGGTAGCCCAGGGGCAGGATGGCCACCACAAATTTGTCGGCCGGAATGCCGAGAATGGGACGGACGTCCGCCTGTTCGTACCACGCCACCCAGCACGTTCCCAGGCCCATGCTCTCCGCCTCAAGAACCGCGTGCTCCACGGCGATGGCCGTGTCCCGGATCACCTGCTTCAGGGCGAAGTGGGGGCTCGTCTCCTTCACCTCGAGGCCGGGCTCGTCCTGTATGCGGCACCGGACATCGGCCACACAGACAATAAACACGGGGGCCGCCTCCATCCACGACTGGCCGTGGGCAGCCTTCGCCAGCGCCCGTTTCGCCTCGGGAGACCGCACCACGATAAACCGCCACGGCTGGGTATTGTGCCCCGACGGCGCCACCCGGGCGCTCTCCAGAAGCTGAAGGACAAGCTCGTCCTCCACGTTCCTTCCGGTAAATTTACGCACGCTGCGCCTCGTCCTGACGGCTTCGATCATTTACATTCCTCCCCGGAAATTTTCCATATTCCGATTCACTCAACTGACACAGAAAAACATGTCAATCAGCCTTTGTGCACAACTATTTATAGATCTCTGAGCGATGAGCAAAATCAACGGCAATTATTACCAGTTGATGATCGTTAATTTCCACAAGAAGGCGGTAATCCCCCACACGGTAACGCCATAGTCCAATATGCTGATATTTCAGCGCTTTCCCGAATACTCTGGGGTCCTCAGCATCAACAAGATGCTTCTGTATGTATTTTTCCAGCATTTTTCGGACCGATTTGTCGTATGCAGCAATCTTCCTAGCCACCGGTTCAGGGACTAAAAAACGATAAGTCACTTCCATAGTTCCTTTGCTTCATCCAAGGTGAGCATTTTACAGTTGTCTTTGTATGCAAGGTACTCACTATAGGCTTGTATATCGTATTCGTCTTCGATCAGGCCCAGTATGGATTCCCTCATAAGTTGAGAAAGACTCATCCCTCTGCTTTCTGCGTAGCCTTTCATAACCGCCTCTTCTTCCTGAGAAACCCGCAAAGTAATCATACCCATGACAACACCTCCTTGCCATGTATTACATTGTACAACACGCTTGTATTTCCGTCAAACTCAGCAAAACCAAGATCTTCCCAGGCACTCTTCCCGACATTTCGGCCAGCAGTCTGTTCGATGTAATTCTTTTCAAGGAGCGGAAGAATTTATCCTACAGCCCGAATTATTTCATACAAAGAGTATCCTGAAACAGCAGGAAAAAACAATTACTCCAGGTTCGTTCCGGGGACCGGCCTGGTCATATCGTACCCCAGCTCGTAATAGTGGTTGCCGTTGAAGTCGAAAGTCTTGATCAGCTCCATGCCCACCTTCCGGGTATGGGCGTCGTAGGACCGGGGGTTGATCCTGTTGATGAAGGTGACCATCACGGGATAGCGGGACACCATCTGCCGGCGGGAGAATTCGAAAATATGCTCCAGCACTCCCCGTCCCCGATACTCCCCGGCGATGCAGACCGGCCCGTACTGGTATGAGTTCTCCGTGGAAAGGACCCTCCCGAGGTATTCGATGTTCGGCAGATCGGCGATCATGTGCCGGAAGAGGGGCCATGCGGACCAGTATTCCCAGGACGCCGCCATGGCATAGGAAATGATTTTGTTGCCGTCGCACGCCACCGCCAGTCCGTTTTCGTCCTTCATAAGGGACAGGAACTGCTCCGGGGTGAACAGAGTGGTCACGAACCCGTCCGCCTTGTCCTCCTCCCGGATGGTCGAAATGTGGTACCGCTTCTGCAGTTCGGCGACACCGGCCAGATCGTCCGGCACCGCGTTCCGATAGATGATCATGGGAAAGCCTCCTTTAAAATTCTTCGGTGATTTTTGATAAGAAAATAAAACCAGACACGTTATCCGGTTCAAAAGACCGGAAAGCTAAGGACGGACAATTACTCGAGCCATCGTGCCAAATACCCTTCCTGTTTTTGTATACCTAAAATTTCCGAACCGCCATTAACACGACCGGCCCGCCGTCATATTGATCAGACGCATTTTTTAGCAATTCGTACTCGCTTGCTCTGGCTCTGAGTTTTTTTCTGACATTTCCAGATATTTCATGCCCAAAACTGCAATACCAGTCTCCCTGAGCATTTCTCTCAATGAGAAACAAAGAGATGTCAGCATTGGTGTACGGTTTGAGCGAGTCGATATGCAAAGGACCCGCCGGTACGTCAGGGTTTTTTTCAAAAAACATGTGCGCGGCAGCCCTGACCGCCCTCAACCCCTTGATGATCTCCATCGCTCTGAACTCGTCTTCATCTCTGTCGGGAACCACAGGGAACATGTAAAAAAGAGCCAACAGCACGACAATACCTGCAACGGCAAAAGGTACCGCCTGCCTGAAAGAAAAGTTCCGCAGAACATGACGCACGGCTTTCATGAGAGCGTTCCCCTCCGGAGTTTGGAATTGGGCATTTCGGAAACTGACAATCCTTTGGAAACCGGAAATTTTGCTCCTGTTGTCCCTTCAGCAGGTTCCCCGGCCAGTGCAGAAAAAAGCTTGTAGATCAACCGGCAAAATACCGGCAAACGAAATTTTTGAATAATAATCATAGCACTTTTCCTGATGGAATCAGCTTGCGTGTCTAAAAAGCGCAGAACAATCGATACGTGTTTTTCCATCCTGGCAGCACCGTCAGCCTCTCTTTCAAAATTTGAGCGATTCGGATGATCGTTGTGTTTATGAAAGCGCCTTGTGACCCTTCCGGCACGATGGGGCCAGTCACTTTTTTCCACGACGGTCGATCAAAAAAACGTGCAGAGTGCCTGTGTTTTTCCTGGAAATCGGGTGAATAATTTTGGCCTGGAGCCTCTTTCCTGACCGGCGGACCGCGGAATGCTATCTCGGGAAGGGACCTTCTATCTCATGGTGCCTCCTGGAATTTGTCGAATAAGTATCCTTTTGTTACAATGAGCCCGCCCCAACAGTTTGCCGATAGCCACATATTTCTCTTTTTTGCCGCCCAAGACACGTTTTAAGCAGTTCTCCGAAACCTTTTCAAAGCTGCTTTCGCGAGAGTTATATTCAAAAAACGTCCCATCCATTTTGTTTTGGAAGAGATCTTCGATCCGTTTTCTTAAAGAGAGCATTTCGAGGAATATTTCTTGACCTTGACACAGTGTGAACGTTTAGAATGAATCCGAAGCCGACGACACGGGAGGACCGGGCAGTTTCACCGTCCATTCCGCGATGGAGGGGTCGAATTCAAGGGAGGTGCTGAGGATGTGCATGGAATCGGCAGCGAGCTTGTTCGGGTGTGCCGCGCCGGGAAAGAGTCTTCTTCCTCCCGGGGACACGGCATGTTTTTCCCGCGACCGCGCGGGGGTGGAGCCTTTGCTCTATGCGGGGCTGGGCGGCGGAATTGTGTCGGGAAAAACCTATGAAGAGCTTTTTGCCGCAGGCGTTCCCAGGAAATGGCGTTACGAGGCACTTGTCGATTTCCTCGCGACGGGAACGTGCGTCTTCCCCGGCGGCAAGACATTCTTCGAGGGAGTCTTCGAAGTTCCCCCCGGACATGACCTGTTCGTCTCGGAAGGAAGCGCCTCGGTCGTCGAACGGGAGCCGCTTCCCGAGGCATCCGGCGAGCTGGGTGAGGAGACGCTCCCCTTGCTGCGGGACCTGCTGGAAGAGGCTCTTGGTGATGGGTTGGAAACAGCCGCGCTCTGCCTGAGCGGCGGATTGGACTCGTCGTCTTTAGCCGCTGCATGGGCAAAGAGGGGAACTCCCCGCTGCTTCGTCTACGGACCGCCGGGCGCACCCGACCGGGAGCGCGCTCTGGAGGCCGCGAAATCTCTGGGCATCGATCCAGTACTGCTTGAGCCGGACGGCCCCGCGAAGCTCGACGAGCTGAAGGAGCTTTTCCGGATTCTCGAAATCCCGGTCCACATCCCCGGCGCTCCCCTTCCGCAGTTCCGCCTGATTCGCGCGATGGCGGGCGATGGAGTGAAAACCGTCCTCAGCGGTCAGGGAGGAGATGAACTCCTCTGCGGCTACCCCTGGCACTTCCCTCTCGCGATGAAAAAGCTGCGAAGCGGTGACCCCGAGGCTGCGGCACGGCTCGAAGCGCTCCACGAGAAGAATCCCCCCTTCGGTCCCATCGAACTGAGGATGACACGGCGCTGCTTCACCCGGACATCCAGCTGGGTCGTCCTGAACGACGGAGGGGCGTGCGCTGCACTTGGCCTCTCGCATGAGGAGGCCGCTGAACGGGAAGGCGTGCGCTTCTTCGGCGCGGACCTGGACGACTGGGACGCGCTGCGACGGCACGGCCTGACCCGGAGGAGTCTGCGCTACCTTCTGCACTATGACTACCATCTGGCGCGCCATTTTAGGGTCGAGGGGCGAGCTCCCATGCTGAGCGCGGACGTGGTCGATCTGGTCTCGCGCTTCCGGCTGAACTTTCTCTACGGAGAGGGATTGCTCAAATACCCGCTGCGCCTGCTCTTTCCAGAGCTTCCGGAAAGTATTCGCTTCGAGGCCCGCAAGACGGGGTTCTGGCATAACGGACCTTCCCTTCCGGATTTTCGTGGCGAAGTGCGGCGCATGCTGGAGACGACGATCCTCGGCGATCTGGTCATCCGTCCGGAAATGGTGGAGAAGATGACCCCCGCTGCCCTTTGGCGCTTCTTCTCCGCGGGGACGCTGCTGGAGGAAAACGGGCGGATAGGGAGGTGATTGTGACGCAGAGAGAAGAAGCGGATTGAAACGAATAGAAGCTCTTCCAGAAAGAAAGAGAACATACGGAGGTTTTGTCTATGTCCATGGAATCGGCGGCTGCGTTCTACGAGCGGGTGAAGAAAGATGTGGAGTTGCAGGAGAAGCTGAAGGAGCTTGGAAGCAAGGAGAAGGTCCAATCATACGTAAAAAACGATCTGGGCTACGATTTCACCAAAGAGGAGATGCTGTCGGTGCTCTTCGAGCAAAATCCCGAGATGACCGACGAAGATCTGGAGGCGGCCGTCGGAGGAGCCGGTTGTACGCCATTCGACGGCATATTCATCGCCGCTGTCTACGCCTGACTGGTTGCGGAGGGGAATGGGAGAGCGGAGGTATTCCTGGAAGGGAAGTGAATGGATGAAAGGGGAAACGGCAGGAGAAGCCAAGAGAGAACAACCGCCGGTTGTATTCCGGGGCGAAGCGCTCCGGTTGCGGAAGGCCGACGACGAGGAAGGAACCTCTGCCCATCCCGTGGGGGCGGAAGAAGCGTGGGAGCGCTTTGAGCCGTTTTTGAAGCGCACGGGAGTCACGCGGGTTTCCGACATCACGCAGCTCGACCGGATAGGAATTCCGGTATTCAACGTACTGCGCCCCAGCATCAACGGGTACACCGCGGCCCACGGCAAGGGGTTCACCAGGACAGCGGCGCGCCTCTCGGCCGCCGGCGAGTCACTGGAACGCTGGTACGCGACGTGCCCGTCCACCCCCTCCTTTCGGGGAACGTGGAACGAACTGTCCGCGAAGTACACCATGATCCCCCCGGAGCGGATGGCGATGACGCCATATTCGTTCTTTCACAAGAATCTGGAGATTCCCTGGACCCTCGGCTGGGACATCGTGCATCAGGAGGAGATTCCGCTGCCGCTGGAGCTGGTCCGTCTCTCCCCCGGAGGCCCCGACAGCGCCCTGATGAGCCTCGACGAGGGGTTTCTCTTCCAGTGCAGCTCCAACGGACTCTCCTGCGGCGTTCACTTTCTTGAGGCCGTTTCACAGGCGCTGCTGGAGGTCGTCGAGCGCGATTCCGTGACCGTCTGCACCATGGGGGCCCGCGGCAAGGGAATCCCCGGCGCGGTCTTTCGCGCCGCTCTGCCGGAGACGATTCCGTTTCCGAAGGTGCAGGAGCTGTACGAAAAAATACGCTCGGCCGGTGTCGAGGTACTTCTCTGCGACAACGGAACGGACGTCGGCGTGCCGACCTGGAACTGCTACCTCTTCGATATGGAGGACTCCCCGGGGGAAATAGGCGGTGTGGCCCACGGAATGGGAAGCTCTCTCGACCATGAAACCGCAATGATACGTGCTGTGACGGAGGCTGTTCAGGGGAGGTGCGTCTTCCTCTCCGGTGTGCGCGACATCGTCCCGTCCAAGGAGTTCGCCGGATTCATGAACGTCGGTGCGCGCACCGCGTTAAAGGCAATGAAGAGCTCCGTCGGCGAATGGCTGGACATGAGCGGTGTCAAGGACGTTCCCTTCGCCACGTTCGAGGAGGACGTTCACGAGACGGTCCGGCGGCTCTCGGCCGTGGGGCTCGACCGGGTGATCGTCTACCGCCTTTCCCGTCCCGACGATCCGGTCCAGGCCGTGAAAGTGGTGGTTCCCGGAGCGGAGGGGTATATCCTCCCGTACTATCAGCCGGGAGAACGGGGCGTCACGGCAATCCGCCGCGGATTCGAAGAAGGAAGCCCACTCTTCAGAACGGAGGGATTCTCATGGTAGCGG
>Ga0334890_1001467_pt1 | contig 31232 bp, 46 predicted proteins | sample GraSluR1_MG_3_FD_207220 | JGI IMG/M metagenome (GOLD analysis project Ga0334890, IMG submission 207220) | Sludge microbial communities from methane-producing bioreactor in Wageningen University, Netherlands - Granular Sludge_31_08-R1 | ecosystem: Engineered > Bioreactor > Anaerobic >... | reverse complement strand
TCAAGCCCCATACCAAATTTGCCGCCGAAGTTTACGTCCTGACCAAAGAAGAAGGCGGACGGCACACCCCGTTCTTCAACGGCTACCGTCCCCAGTTTTACTTCCGGACCACCGACGTAACCGGCGTGGCCACCCTGCCCGAGGGCGTGGAGATGGTGATGCCCGGGGACAACATTAAAATTGACATTGTCCTGATTACCCCCATCGCCATCGAGGAAGGCCTGCGCTTTGCCATCCGGGAAGGCGGCCGTACCGTGGGCGCCGGCGTCGTGACGGCCATCAACGAGTAACAGGGCTTTTCCCTGAGAGGTTGAGAATTCCGGGGAAGCCCCGGGCCGGGATTTTTATCCCGGCAATAACGCGATGAGGTGAAAGGTTGCCGTTTTGGTGCTTGGTGGTTGGGATTGGTGCTTGGCGGGGGGGTTCTTGTTGAAGAAACCCGTCCAAAAGAAGCATGCGCAAGTGCAATTGTAAGCGCAAGCGCCTTGCGGGCCGCTGAACCAGCCGCCGGTTATACTCCGGGCCACTGCCTGAAATGGGGAATTTTCACCGAGAATGTCCGGAAATCGGGCGAATAAGGAGGCCAATAGGATGCAGCAAAAAATCAGGATCAGGCTTAAAGCCTTCGATCATCATATGCTGGACCAGTCTGCCCAGAAGATTGTGGACACCGCGAAGCGGACCGGCGCCTCGGTGGCCGGGCCCATCCCGCTGCCCACGGAAAAAAATGTCTACACCATTCTGCGCAGTCCCCACGTGAATAAAGACTCCCGTGAACAGTTTGAAATGCGCACCCACAAGCGTTTAATCGATATTCTCGAACCCACTCCCAAGACGGTGGACGCGCTGATGCGCCTTGATCTGCCCGCCGGTGTGGACATCGAGATCAAGCTGTAACAGCCTTTAAAGCCGCAGAAACCATAACGGCTATAAAGCCTGTGAAAACTGGGAAATAGGAAAGAGCAAGGGATTTACCGGTATTTTAAAACAGAGGCAATGTTGGGGGGATTAGCTCAACCTCTTGCCCTTAGATAGCGGAAGCTGCGGTGGAGATCTAGATCTTAAAACCGGGCGGGCGGATCCAACGGCCCGGTTTGTCCAGTTCCAGCCCGCGGACTTACCGTCAACGGAGGTGCAGTTATGCCCAAAGGCATTTTGGGAAGGAAAATCGGCATGACCCAGATCTTTACCGATAAGGGTCTGGCCATTCCTGTTACTGTAATTGAAGCCGGCCCGTGCGTCGTGGTCCAGAAAAGGACGCCGGAAAAGGACGGGTATAGGGCCATTCAAATTGGTTTCGGCGAGAAAAGGGAACGTCTTTTTACCAAACCTTTAAAAGGTCATTTTGACAAAAGTGGAGTCCGCCCGCTGCGTTACCTGCGCGAACTCAGGGTGGATGACCCGGGGGCCTACGAGGTGGGCCAGGAAATCAAGGCCGACATTTTCGCCCTGGGCGAGAAAGTTGATGTAGTGGGCACATCCAAGGGAAAGGGCTTCGCCGGCGGGATCAAGCGCCACGGCTTTCACCGCGGCCCCATGGCCCACGGTTCAAAGTACCACCGCCGTCCGGGTTCCCTGGGCGCGAAGGGACCAGCCAGGGTGTACAAGGGCAGAAAACTCCCCGGACACATGGGCGCGGAGCGGGTCACGGTCGCCAACCTGGAGGTAATCAGGGTGGACGGCGACCGCAACCTGCTGGCCATAAAGGGAGCCATCCCCGGCCCCAAGGGCGGCCTGGTGCTGGTCAAACCATCCACCAAGACCCGCGGCTAACGTATGACGTGATGCGGGACGCGGAGCCAATAACCGGATCCCCGCATCCAGCGAAGGAGGATTAATGGTATGCCTACGGTTGCATTGTATAATACAAGCGGCGAACAGGTCGGCGAGGTCGAGCTGAAAGAAGACATCTTTGGCGTTCCAGTACACGGGCCGGTCCTGCACGATGCCGTTGTCAGGCAGCTTGCCGCCCGGCGCCAGGGTACCCACGATACCAAAACCCGGTCGGAAGTCCGGGGCGGCGGCAGAAAGCCCTGGCGCCAAAAGGGTACCGGACGGGCCAGGCACGGCACCACCCGCTCGCCCATTTGGCGCGGCGGCGGGGTTGTGTTCGGACCCCACCCCAGGGACTACAGTTACTCCCTGCCGAAAAAAGTCAAACGTCTGGCGCTGAAGTCGGCTCTGTCCGCCAAGGTGCAGGCGGGAGATCTGCTTGTCCTGGAAGAACTCAGCCTGGAACAGCCCAAGACCAAAGACATGGTCAAGATTTTAAACAACCTCAAAGTGGATGACGCCCTGGTGGTAACGGCGGACAAGGACGCCACGGTGGAAATGTCGGCCCGCAACATCCCCAACATCAAGCCCCTCAGGGCAACGGGCCTCAATGTTTACGACATCCTGGCCTACAATAAACTGGTCATCACCAGGGACGCTGTAACCAGAGTCGAGGAGGTGTTCGCGTAAATGGACCCCTTTGATATTTTAAGGAAGCCCCTCGTCACCGAGAAAAGCACGTCTCTCTTACAGGAGAACAAGTATACCTTCGAAGTTGACCCCCGGGCCAACAAGACGGAAATCAAGCAGGCGGTGCAGCGCATTTTCAAGGTCAAAGTAGAAAAAGTGAACACCATGCGGGTCAAGGGTAAAATGAAACGGGTCCGCAATATTCCCGGCAGGACGCCCGAGCGCAAGAAGGCCATCGTAACCCTGCGCAAGGGCGACAAGATTGAAATTTTTGAAGGTATGTAAAGTTAGCAGTAAAGGAGGTGTACCCCTGTGGCTACAAAAAAATTCAAGCCGACTTCACCGGGACGCCGTTTTGTAACCGTCTCCACCTTTGAGGAAATTACCGCCAAAGAGCCGGAAAAATCACTGGTGGAGCCGCTCAAGAGCAGCGGCGGCAGAAACAGCAAAGGCAGGACAACAGTCAGGCACCGCGGCGGCGGGCACAAGCGCATGTACCGGATTATTGATTTTAAGCGGAATAAGGACGGGATTCCGGCCAGGGTTGCCAGCATTGAATACGACCCCAACCGTTCGGCCCGGATTGCCCTTTTAAATTACGCCGACGGCGAAAAACGCTATATTCTGGCCCCGGTTGGCCTGAAGGTGGGTCAGACGGTGGTCTCCGGCGAGGGTTCCGACATCAAAACGGGCAACTGCCTGGCCCTTAAAAATATTCCCCTGGGCACCATGATCCACAATATCGAGCTGTATCCCAAGGGCGGCGGCCAGCTCGTCCGCTCGGCCGGCACCACGGCGCAGCTCATGGCCAAGGAAGGCAAGTACGCGCACATCCGGATGCCGTCCGGCGAAATGCGCCTCCTGCTTCAGGAGTGCCGCGCCACCATCGGCCAGGTGGGCAATGTGGAAAACGAAAACATCACCATCGGCAAGGCAGGCCGCAATCGCTGGCTGGGCTTCAGGCCCTCCGTCCGGGGCGTCGTAATGAACCCGGTGGATCACCCCCATGGCGGCGGCGAAGGCCGTTCACCCATCGGCCGCAACCCGGTCACACCCTGGGGCAAGCCGACCCTGGGCGCCCGTACCCGCAGGAAAAAGGCCAGCGACAGGCTGATTGTCAAGAGAAGAACAAAATAGTGGTTGATGCGGATAGTTGTTGGCGGAGTGGTTGGTGGTCAGGGTAAAGAGAACCAATCACAAGCCAAATAATGGTTGGTGGCTGGCAGGTGATTGGCGGTTGAAGTTAAGAGAACCAATCCCGAACCAGGCTGAGGTTGATGGAAGTTGCTGGTGAATTGCCGGCGACCCGCCCAAAGGCGCGCCACCAAAATGAAAGGAGGCCAAAGTTTGGGCCGTTCATTAAAAAAAGGACCGTTTTGTGAAGAAAAACTTCTAGCCAGGATCAACAAAATGAATGAAACCGGCGAAAAAAGAATACTCAAGACCTGGTCCAGGGGTTCCACCATCTTCCCCGAAATGGTGGGCCACACCATCGCGGTACACGACGGCAGGAAGCACGTGCCCGTTTATGTTACCGAAGACATGGTTGGGCATAAACTGGGTGAATTCGCGCCCACCAGGCTTTTCAGGGGGCACGGACACCATACGGAAAGGTCTACGTCACTCAAGTAGGCGCCACGGTTGGTGAGGCGCCCGGTATACGGGTGCAGCAAGTCAAAGAAGGGAAAGACCCAAAAGGGGGTAAGCTCCGTTGGAAGCAAGAGCCATAGCCAAGCATATAAGAATATCCCCGTTCAAGGTGCGCCAGGTGGTGGACCTGATCCGGGGTAAAAATGTTGAAGAGGCCCTGGCAATCCTCAAGTATACACCGCAGCGGGCTGCGGAGGCCGTCACCAAGGTCGTCAAATCCGCCGCGGCCAATGCCGAAAACAACCTCCAAATGGACCGGGATGTATTAATCGTCAAGGCCTGTTATGTGGACCAGGGGCCCACCATGAAACGCTACAAGCCCCGGGCCATGGGCCGGGCCGACGTAATGCGCCGGCGCACCAGCCACATTACCGTGGTGGTGGGTGAAAAAGAGGTTGCGAAAGTTGAGAAGAAGGAGGGGTAGGGTTTAGTGGGGCAAAAAGTCAATCCTAAGGGTATGCGGATCGGAATCATCCGGGACTGGGAAGGCAAGTGGTTTGCCGACAAGAAGAACTTCTCCGGCCTCCTGCTAGAGGACGTGAAAATACGCAGGTACATCAAAAAAAGACTTTTCCTGGCGGGCATTTCCCGGATTCAGATTGAGCGGGCCGCCAACCGGGTCAAAATCTCCATCCATACAGCCAAGCCGGGCATCGTCATCGGACGGGGCGGAGTGGAAGTGGAAAACCTGCGCAAGCATCTGGAGGGAATGACCGGCAAGCAGGTTAATGTAAACATCATTGAAGTCAAGGTCCCTGAGTTGGACGCGCAGCTGGTAGCCGAAAACGTGGCTTCCCAGCTGGAAAAGCGGATTGCCTTCAGAAGGGCCATGAAACAGGTGGTTTCCCGCTCCATGAAGATGGGCGCCAAGGGAATCAAGGTATCCTGCGGCGGACGCCTGGCAGGCGCCGAAATCGCCCGCACCGAATGGTACAGTGAAGGCAAGGTGCCCCTGCACACCCTGCGCGCGGACATCGATTACGGTACGGCCGAAGCCAACACCACTTACGGCAAAATAGGCATTAAAGTTTGGATTTACAGGGGAGAAGTTTTACCGGCAGCTAAAATACCCCCCAAGGCCCCGGCCAGGGAAGGGAATGTCGCAGCCGGTGAAGGAGGCGAATAGGAACTGTGCTTATACCGAAAAGAGTAAAATACCGCAAACAGCATCGCGGCCGGATGGTCGGCAAGGCCAAGGGCGGCAAGGAAATCAACTTCGGCGAATACGGCCTGCAGGCCCTGGATGCAGCCTGGATCACCAACCGTCAGATTGAAGCGGCCCGTATCGCCATGACCCGTTACATCAAGCGGGGTGGTAAGGTCTGGATCAGGATCTTCCCGGATAAGCCTGTAACCGCCAAGCCGGCGGAAACACGGATGGGTTCCGGCAAAGGCTCCCCTGAATTCTGGGTGGCCGTGGTCAAGCCGGGCCGGATTATGTTCGAACTGGCCGGGATTACAGAAGATACAGCCAGGGAGGCCTTACGTTTAGCGGCGCACAAGCTGCCGATCAAAACCAAGTTTGTGAAACGCGGGGAAGTAGGTGAGGTCAATGAAGGTTAGTGAACTTCGAGATATGACCGACGCCGAGCTGAACAAAAAGCTCAGCGACTCCAAAGACGAGCTCTTCAAATTAAGATTTCAGATGGCCACCGGGCAGCTGGACAACCCGACAAAGCTGCAGGAAGTTCGCCGGAAAATTGCCCGGGTCAAGACCATAATGCGTGAGCGTGAACTGGGAATCAAGCGGGCTTAAAGGGGGTAAAAGAGTGGAAGCAAAGAACAAGCGCAAAGTTATCACCGGCAAGGTGGTAAGCAACAAAATGGACAAAACCGTAGTTGTAGCCGTGGAAACATTGGTCAGGCACCCCCTGTACCAGAGGATCATTCGCCAGACCAAGAAATTTAAGGCCCACGACGAGAAAAACGCCTGCCGCAACGGCGACAAGGTAAGACTGATGGAGACCCGGCCCCTTTCCAAAGAAAAGCGCTGGAGGGTCATCGAAATTCTGGAAAGATCAGAACAAATATAAGCGTGAGACTGAGAAGTGAGGATTAGGCTCATTTCAACATCTTGCCTCCCGCTTCGCCAGTAAGGAGGTTGTAGCTGTGATTCAGGTTCAGACCATGCTCCGCGTGGCCGACAACACGGGCGCCAGGCGTTTGATGTGCATTCGCGTCCTGGGCGGGGCGCTGCGTCATTATGCAAGCGTGGGCGACATCGTCGTTTGCACCGTAAAAGAAGCCACACCAGGCGGCGTTGTCAAGAAAGGCGAAGTCGTTAAAGCTGTGGTTGTGCGGACCAAAAAAGAAGTCCGCCGGCCCGACGGAACCTATATCAAGTTCGATGAAAATGCCGCGGTGGTCATCAAAGACGACCAGAGCCCACGGGGGACCAGGATCTTCGGACCGGTGGCCCGGGAACTGAGAGACCGCGACTTTATGAAAATAGTATCCCTGGCGCCGGAAGTGCTGTAGAAACACTGATGAAGTAGAGGCACTGAAGAAGTAAAACCAAGGGACTGCAGATGTAAAAACAGACGCGCTTTTTATGCAGAAACAGAAGCACTATAGATGTAGATGCGGGCCTTACAGCCACGGCCCAACCTGGAGGTGAAAACAAACCATGGCCCAAAGGAAATACAAAGCCGTAGTTAATCCCAAAGTGCACGTCCGCAAAGGCGACACGGTACTTGTCATCACCGGCAAATTCGCAGGCAAAAGGGGCAAGGTCCTGTCCGTCGAACCGGACCGGAGCAGGGTGATTGTGGAAGGCGTAAACGTGGTCAAGCGCCACTCCAGGCCAACCCAGAGCCTCCCCCAGGGGGGCATTGTGGAAAAGGAAGCACCCCTCCACAGCTCCAACGTCATGCTCTACTGCGGCAAGTGCAACACACCCACCAGGGTCGGCAAAAAGATCCTGGATGACGGTAAAAAGGTGCGAATTTGCAAAAAATGCGGGGAAAACCTGTAAGGTTGCAGGGACGCATTTGAGACCCACGCCCAAGAAGGGAGGTAGTGTAGTGCCCAGACTGAAAGACAAATATAAAAGTGACATCGTGCCGGCCATGATCCAGAAGTTCGGCTACAAGAATGTTATGCAGGTCCCCAGGTTGGAAAAAGTCATCGTTAATATGGGACTGGGTGAAGCCATTCTGAACTCCAAGATCATCGACGCGGCAGTCAGCGATATTATGACTATAACAGGTCAGAAGCCGGTTGTGACCAAGGCCAAAAAATCCATTGCCGCCTTTAAGCTTCGCGCCGGAATGAGCGTCGGCGCCAAAGTGACCCTGCGGGGAGAGCGCATGTATGAATTCGTGGACAGACTCGTTAACGTTGCGCTGCCCAGAGTGCGTGACTTCCGCGGAATTTCCCCCAAGTCCTTTGACGGGCGGGGCAATTACGGCATGGGCGTCAAAGAACAGCTCATCTTCCCGGAAGTCGACTACGACAAAATCGATAAAATCCGGGGCATGGACATCATCATCGTAACCACGGCCAAAACCGACGAAGAGGCCCGGGAACTGTTAAAGCTAATGGGCATGCCGTTCCGCGCAGCCTAAATAACTTAGGTACCCGGTACCTAAGTTATTGAATATTCAATAACTTAATAACTTAGTTTCCCGGTACACAAAGGGGGGAAATTGGTGGCAAAGAAGTCGATGGTTATCAGGCAGGCTCGCCCGCCGAAGTTTAAGGTGCGGGGCTACAACCGCTGCAAGCTCTGCGGCAGGCCGCACGCCTATATGAGAAAGTTCGGAATTTGCCGGATTTGTTTTCGGGAGCTATCTTACAAGGGTGAAATTCCGGGCATCCGTAAAGCCAGCTGGTAATCAGGAAGGAGGTAAGCGAGCATGGTTATGACCGATCCCATTGCAGATTTCCTGACACGTATTCGCAATGCCAATATTGTTTATCACGATAAAGTTGAAGCGCCTGCTTCCAGAATGAAAAAGGCAATTGCCGGCATCCTCCGGGATGAAGGCTTCGTCAGGGAATGCGAGTTTATCGAAGACGGCAAACAGGGTGTCATCCGTGTTTATTTAAAATATGTCAATGGCAAAGAGCGGGTCATTACCGGCCTGAAGCGCATCTCCAGGCCGGGACTGCGGGTCTACGCCAGAAAGGACCAGGTGCCCAAGGTCCTGGGAGGTCTGGGCATCGCCATCATCTCGACATCGAGGGGAATTATGACCGACAAGAGGGCGCGCAAGGAAGGACTGGGCGGCGAGGTTATTTGTTACGTTTGGTAGCCGGGCAGCCGTCATAACAGGAGGTGTGTTAGATGTCCAGGATTGGTAGGCAGCCTATCCCGGTGCCGGAGGGCGTCGAGATCCGGATTGAGGGAAGCAGCGTCCGGGTCAAGGGGCCCAAGGGGCAGCTGGAAAGAGATCTGCACCGGGACATGATCATAAAATACGAGGAAGGCCGGCTTCTGGTGGAGCGGCCCAGCGACAATAAAGCGCACAGGTCCCTGCACGGACTCACCCGGACCCTGCTCCACAACATGGTGGTGGGCGTGACCAGCGGGTTCCAGAAAAACCTGGAGCTGGTGGGCGTCGGTTACCGGGCTTCCAAGCAGGGCAAAAAGCTTGTACTTGCAGTAGGATACTCCCACCCGGTGGAAATTGATCCCGACGAAGGCCTGGAAATCGATGTCCCGGCGCCGACCAAAATCAACGTCAAGGGCGTTGACAAGGAAAAAGTCGGGGCCCTGGCCGCGTCCATCCGCGCGGTCCGCGAGCCTGAGCCTTACAAAGGCAAGGGTATCCGCTACGAGGGCGAATATATCCGGCGCAAGGCCGGCAAGGCCGGCGCCAAGGGGAGTAAGTAAGGGAGGAGTGACCGAACGTGCTGAAAAAACCTGATCGAAAATCCCTGCGGGCCAACCGCCGCTTAAGGGTCCGCAAGAAAATTTACGGCACCGCCGGACGTCCCCGGCTGAATGTGTTCCGCAGTCTGCATAATATCTACGCTCAGCTTATTGACGACGACCGGGGCTCGACTTTAGTGGCGGCATCCACGCAGGCGCCGGAGCTGAAAGGCAAGTTTTCCTCGGCCGGCAACAAGGAAGCCGCGGCGGCAGTGGGCGACCTGCTGGCGAAGAAGGCCCGGGAGGCCGGCATCAAACAGGTGGTTTTTGACCGCGCCGGCTACATTTACCACGGGCGGATTAAGGCCCTGGCGGAAGCGGCCCGGGCCGGCGGACTTGAATTCTAAAGGAGGGAAATAGATGGCAGCAAGGATTGACGCCAGCAAACTGGAGACCCAGGAAAGAGTAGTCTACATCAACCGTGTGGCCAAGGTTGTCAAAGGCGGCCGGAGGTTCAGCTTCTCCGCCCTGATGGTGGTGGGCGACGGGAACGGATACGTGGGCGCCGGACTGGGCAAGGCCGGTGAAGTCCCGGAAGCTATCCGCAAGGGCATTGAAGACGCCAAGAAATCCATGCTCAAGGTACCCCTGTCCGGCACCACCATTCCCCACGAAATTATCGGGGTTTTCGGGGCCGGCAAGGTCCTCTTGAAGCCCGCCGCTCCCGGTACCGGCGTTATTGCCGGCGGACCGGTGCGGGCGATTCTGGAGCTGGCCGGGGTGCGGGATATCCTCACCAAATCCCTGGGTTCCAACAACGCCAACAATGTGGTCCGCGCGACCCTGGAGGCGCTGAAAAATCTTAAGACTCCGGAAGAAGTTGCCCGTCTGAGGGGAATACCGGTGGAAGAATTGTTGGGCTAGGAGGAGGGAATTAACGTGGCCAAGTTGAAAATAACCCTGGTCAGGAGCTTAATCGGACGCCCGGAAACCCAGAAGGTCACCGTGCGCACCCTGGGTCTGACCAAGACCAACAGCTCCGTAATTAAGCCAGATTCCCCGCAAGTCCGGGGGATGATTAATAAAGTAGGACATTTGCTCAAGGTTGAGGAAGCCTAAGGAGGTGTAACCGAACCGTGAATCTCCATGAACTAAGACCGGCCGCGGGGGCCCGGAAAAAACCCACCCGCAAGGGCCAGGGACCCGGCTCCGGCCTCGGCAAAACGGCGGGGCGCGGCCACAAGGGGCAGAAATCCCGCTCCGGCGGCGGTGTGCGGCCGGGTTTCGAGGGCGGTCAGATGCCCCTGCAGCGCCGCCTGCCCAAGCGCGGTTTCTACAATAGATTCGGCAAGGAAATCATCGCCATTAACGTGGAACAGCTGAACCGCTTCGACGACGGGACCACCGTCACTCCCGAAACACTGCTTGCCGCCCGGGTCATTCGCAAAAAAGGGGACGGGGTAAAAATACTGGGTGAAGGCAACCTGGAAAAGTCACTTACCGTTCAAGCCCAGGCTTTCAGCAAGTCGGCCGAAGAAAAAATTACAGCGGCCGGCGGCAAAGCAGAGGTGATTTAATTGCTGGATAGTTTAAAGAACGCCATCAAGGTTTCTGAACTCCGGACAAAACTCCTGTTCACCTTGGGCATGATCTTTATCTTCCGGCTGGGCGCCCATATCCCCATTCCCGGGGTTAACCCCGAGCGGTTTGCCGAGCTGGTTTCCAGTGGGCTCATTTTTGGATTTTTTGACGTCATTTCCGGCGGGGCTCTTAAAAATTTTGCCATTTTTGCCATGGGCATTACGCCCTACATTAACGCCTCCATCATCATGCAGCTCCTCACGGTGGTTATTCCCCACCTGGAGCGGCTGAACAAGGAAGGCGTCGAGGGACGCAAAAAGATTACCCAGTACACCCGTTACCTCACGGTGGTCCTGGCCTTCATCCAGGGCCTGGGCATGATCATCGGGGTCAGCGGCTCCCTGCAGAACCCCGGCCCCATTGCCTACGTGACTACCGCCCTGACCATCACCGCGGGAACAACCTTCCTGATGTGGATGGGCGAGCAGATCACGGAAAAGGGTATCGGCAACGGAATTTCGCTTCTGATTTTCGCCGGGATCGTTTCCCGGGTGCCTCAGGGCTCAGTCCGGCTCATTGAATACCTGAACGCGGGTACCATCAACATTCTGAGCCTGATCTCCCTGGTGGTTATCGGAGCCCTGGTTATCGCCGGGGTTGTGGCCATCCAGGAAGGCCAGCGCCGGATTCCGGTCCAGTACGCCAAGCGCGTTGTGGGACGCAGGGTTTACGGCGGGCAGACCACCCACCTGCCCTTAAGGGTAAACCAGGCCGGCGTGATTCCGATCATTTTCGCATCGTCCCTGCTGATGTTCCCGGAAACTGTGGTGCGCTGGTTCCAGGGCTCGAGCTTCGCGAACTTTTACGTTCAGTACCTGGGCTGGGGGACATTCCTGCATACACTGTTTTACGCGCTTTTAATCATAGGTTTTACGTATTTCTACACTGCGGTAATTATGAACCCCGTTGATGTTGCTGACAATATCAAGAAATACGGAGGATTCATCCCGGGGCTTCGTCCGGGGCGGCCCACAGCCGAGTATATCTCCAGAATAATGAGCCGGATTACCCTGGTAGGCGCCATTTTCCTGGCCCTGATCGCTATTCTGCCGAACTTCGTGCTCCTGGCAACCCGGATCCCCAACATCTACTTCGGAGGAACCGCCCTCCTCATCGTTGTCGGTGTGGCGCTGGATACCATGAAGCAGGTGGAGTCGCACCTGCTGATGCGAAGCTACCAGGGCTTTATAAGGTAGGCGGGCCGATGATCAGCTGTAAATCCGATAGGGAGCTCGCCTACATGCGCGACGCCGGGCGGATTAACGCCAGGACGCACGCGGAACTTGCCAGGGCGGTGGGAGTAGGGGTCAGCACCGGCGAACTGGACCGGCTGGCCGAGGACTTCATCATCAAGGCAGGCGGACGTCCCGCCTTCAAGGGGCTTTACGGGTTCCCCTACAGTATCTGCGCCTCGGTCAACGAAGAGGTGGTACACGGTTTCCCCGGTTTAAGAAAATTGGAAAATGGAGATATTATCAGTATTGATGTCGGAACGGAAATAAATGGATATTTTGGAGACAGCGCGGTAACACTCCCGGTGGGGGATGTTGGCAGCAAGGCTCTCCAGCTCCTTAAAGCAACTGAAGAATCCCTGTATAAGGGCATTGAGCAGGCTGTGGTGGGAAACCGGCTCTCGGATATTTCCCACGCCGTACAGACCCACGCCGAAAGCCATGGCTATGGGGTGGTGCGGGACTATGTGGGGCACGGCATCGGCTCCAAGCCCCATGAGGACCCCCAGGTGCCGAATTTCGGCAGGCCCGGCAGGGGCCCCCGCCTGGTGGCAGGGATGACGTTAGCGATTGAGCCAATGATCAACATGGGCACTTATCAGGTGAAGACTCTTTCCAACAACTGGACTGTAGTAACATTGGACGCAAAATTATCAGCCCATTTCGAGCACACCGTCGCAATCACAAACGGAGAACCGGAAATCCTGACAAAGCTGTAGTCTGTCAGCGGTCCGCAGTCGAAAAGAGGTAAAATGATGTTTTGTTATTATGGCTGAGTTTTCCGATTGAGAAGGGGCGAAACAGGTGGAGAATATTGAAGGGACGGAACATCCCGGGACAACCGGCCGCCTGAGGCCGTCCAACGACAGCCGGGGGACGGCGCAAATCGGGCTTCTGGTCCGGTCCACCCAGGGCCGGGACAGAGGGCGCTACTACCTGGTGGTGGGAGTGGAAAGCGAAACAAAAGTCCGGGTGGCTGACGGCGAACTGCGCAAAGTTGAAAGCCCCAAGCGAAAAAACATCAGGCACCTCAAATCCTGTGACGTGATTGCCGGGGAAGTGCACGACAAGGCGCTTGACGCTAAAAGAGTCACCAACGCAGATGTCCGGAAGGAACTGAAGAGTCTTGTGGAAAAACTAGAGAGTGGAAATCTACCCATAAAGGAGGTTGGCTTGATCTCTGATGGCTAAGCAAGATGTTATCGAAGTAGAAGGCACCGTTATCGAGCCGCTGCCGAATGCCATGTTCCGGGTGGAACTGCAGAACGGCCATAGAGTACTGGCTCACGTATCCGGAAAGATCCGCATGAACTTTATCCGGATCCTGGCGGGCGACAGGGTGATGGTGGAGTTATCTCCCTACGACCTTAGCCGCGGCCGGATCGTATACAGATACAAGTAGTAGTGGCGGTGGTAAAGTAGTAAAATTCCGATGTCCGGCGACTGGCGACGGCCGGGAGTTTCCGGCGGCCGGGAATCGTTGAATAGCCACCGAGATAAAATCCCAACGTCCGGTACCCGGTGTCCGAAGTCCGGCGATACCTTTAAAAAATCAAGGTTCCGGCATCCGGCATCCGGCGACCGGCGACGAACTAGGAGGGTTGAACGGTGAAAGTCAGGCCATCCGTTAAGCCCATCTGCGAAAAATGCAAGATCATCCGCAGGAAGGGCAAAGTTATGGTTATTTGTGAAAATCCCAAGCATAAGCAGTCACAAGGGTAAACCAGGAGGTGTTTAATACCATATGGCACGTATTGCTGGCGTAGACTTGCCCAGGGACAAGCGCGTCGAGATCGCCCTGACCTATATCTTCGGCATTGGAAAGACTACGTCCCAACAGATCCTGGCCCAGACCAATGTCAACCCCGATACCCGGATCAGGAACCTTACCGAAGAAGAAATCAACAGGCTGCGGGAAGCGATTGAAAAGGACCACAAGGTGGAGGGTGACCTGCGCCGGGAAGTCGCTTTAAACATCAAGCGCCTCATTGAAATCGGGTGTTACCGGGGCCTGCGGCACCGCCGGGGCATGCCGGTGCGGGGCCAGCAGACCAAGACCAACGCCCGGACCCGCAAAGGGCCGCGCAAAACCGTCGGAGTCCGCAGAAAGAAATAACATGAAGGAGGTTGTTCAATGGCGCGTCGCGTAGCCAGGACCAAAAGGCGTGAACGCAAAAATATAGAGACGGGCGTTGCCCACATCAAATCCACTTTTAACAATACCGTCGTCACCATTACCGACGTACGGGGCAATACCATAGCCTGGGCCAGCGCCGGCGGGGTAGGCTTTAAGGGCTCCCGGAAAAGCACCCCCTTTGCTGCCCAGATGGCCGCCGAAAAGGCGTCCAAGGAAGCCATGGAACATGGCTTGAAAGAAGTCGAAGTTATGGTCAAGGGTCCGGGCGCCGGCAGGGAAGCCGCTATTCGCTCCCTCCAGGCCGCCGGATTGGAAGTAAACATGATCAAGGATGTAACCCCCATCCCCCACAACGGCTGCCGGCCGCCCAAACGCCGGAGAGTATAAGGAGGTGCGCTGTTTTTGGCAAGATATAAAGACTCGGTCTGCCGGCTCTGCCGCCGGGAAGGCCTGAAGCTCTATCTCAAAGGTGACCGGTGCTACTCCCCCCGCTGCGCCATGGACCGCAGGGCCTACGCTCCGGGGCAGCACGGCCAGGGCCGCAAAAAAGTTTCCGAGTACGGCCTTCAGCTGCGGGAAAAACAAAAAGCCCGCCGCATGTACGGCATTTTGGAGGGTCAGTTCAGGCGCTACTTTGACAAGGCCGAAAGGCAGGCGGGTGTTACCGGTGAAAACCTGCTGCGCCTGCTGGAAAGACGCCTGGACAACGTAGTTTACCGCCTGGGCCTGGGCTCTTCCCGGAATGAGGCCCGGCAGCTGGTCCGGCACGGACATTTTATTGTTAACGGCCGGAAGGTCAACATTCCTTCCTACCTGCTCCGGGTTGGCGATGAAATCACCGTCCGGGGCAAAAGCAAAGAGTCATTGAAGGTAAAGGATCTAATGGAAAGGGCGGCCGACCATACTCCCCCGGCCTGGCTCGAGTATGACGCCAATCAGGTCGCCGGGCGGGTCGTGGCGCTTCCGGCGCGGGATCAAATTGACGCGCCGGTTCAGGAACACCTTATTGTAGAGCTTTACTCCAGATAGGCCAATTGGGCCGCAGGACGCGGACCGTGCGCGGCGCGCGGGCAATAAAACGGGGCAGAGCTCAACAATCCTCAATCTTTTTGCTTGGTGGATTTCAGGCCTGTCCGGGTATTCCTAAACTGCCTGCCGCTATTGCACCCGCCTGCCGGCGGCCAGAATAACCTGTTCCGGCCAAGGGAGGGAACGCTATGCTGGAAATTGAAAAACCCAGAATTGAAATTGTCGAAATCAACGACGACAACACCTACGGGAAATTTGCCGTGGAGCCCCTGGAAAGGGGCTACGGGATTACCCTCGGTAATTCACTGCGGCGGATCCTGCTTTCTTCGCTGCCGGGCGCCGCTGTCACTTCGGTCAAAATTGACGGTGTCCTGCACGAATTTGCAACCATTCCAGGGGTTGTGGAAGATGTCACCGACATCATTTTAAACCTGAAAAGCCTGCGCCTGAAACTTCACGGGGAAGAGGAGAAAATCCTGCGGGTTGAGGCTTCCGGCGAGGGGACGGTAAGGGCCGGCGACATCATCAACGACGCCGACGTGGAAATCCTGAACCCGGATCTGGTTATTGCCACTCTGGCCAACAACGCCAGGCTTTTCATGGAAATAACAGTGTCCCGGGGGCGGGGCTACGTAACCGCCGAGCGCAACAAAAAAGGGGATCACATCATCGGGGTAATCCCCATTGACTCCGTTTTTACTCCGGTCAGCAAGGTCAACTATACCGTGGAAAACACCCGGGTCGGTCAAATTACCGACTACGACAAGCTGATGCTGGAAGTTTGGACCGACGGGAGCATCCGTCCGGACGAGGCCACCAGCCTTTCGGCCAAAATTTTGAACGACCACCTCCGCCTCTTCATCGGGCTCACCGAAAGCCTGAGCGAAGTGGAAATCATGGTGGAAAAGGAAGAAGAACAAAAGGACAAAATCCTCGAAATGACCATTGAGGAACTGGATCTTTCGGTCCGTTCCTACAACTGCCTGAAGCGCGCCGGGATTAACTCGGTGGAGGAGCTCATCCAGCGCAACGAAGAAGACATGATGAAGGTCCGCAACCTGGGCAAGAAGTCCCTGGAGGAAGTCGTCAACAAGCTGGCTGAACTGGGCCTGGCACTCAGGAAGGACGAGGAGTAAGGGGGGACATAAACAGTGGGCTATCAGAAACTGGGAGTAAACACCGGTCACCGGAAGGCCATGCTCCGCAACCTGGTCACATCCCTCTTCCGGAACGAGCGGATTAACACAACGGAAACCAGGGCCAAAGAAGTAAAAAGCATCGCCGAAAAGCTGGTCACCACCGCCAAGCAGGGGGATCTGGCCGCCAGGCGTCAGGCTCTGGCCTATATTTACGAAGAAGACGTGGTGCGCAAACTTTTTGACAGCATCGCCCCTAAATACGCCGAACGGCAGGGCGGCTACACCCGCATCATCAAGACCGGCCACCGCCGCGGCGACGCGGCGTCCATGGTGATTTTAGAACTGGTGTAGGGGTTTGGGCAAGGGTTTTGTGTAAAGTTTGGACATTATGTAAGGGCATGGACAAGGGTTTGGACATTGCGCAAGTGTGTCTGGGCAAGGATTTGGGCAATTGCTTGAACAAGGATTTGTGAAATTGAGTTTGGGCAAGGATTTGGACAAGGCAAAGGTAAATATGGCGGAAGGCCCCGGCTCCCCGCCGGCGCCCCCGGATGTTATGATTCAGGTCAAAGACCTTGCTTACATCTACGGTAAAGGCCATCCCGGGGAAACAACGGGCCTGGCCGGGGTCAGCCTGGAGATCCGGAGAGGGGAATATGTCGCCGTTGCCGGGCCGAACGGGTCGGGGAAATCCACCCTGGCCCGACACTTTAACGCCCTTCTCCTGCCTTCCGGGGGGCAGGTTCTGGTGGACGGACTGGATACCTCCCTGCCCGAAAACGTCTGGGAAATCCGGCGCCGGGTGGGCATGGTCTTTCAGAACCCCGACAACCAGATAGTCAGCACACTGGTGGAAGAGGACGTGGCCTTCGGCGCCGAAAACCTCGGCGTCCCGCCCCCAGAGGTCCGGGAGCGGGTGGAGGAGGCCCTGGCCCTGACGGGGCTTACCGGCTTCCGGCAGCACGCCCCCCACCTTCTTTCCGGAGGGCAGAAGCAGCGGCTGGCTCTGGCGGGGGTGCTGGCCATGCGGCCTTCCTGCCTGGTTCTGGACGAGCCCGGCGCCATGCTGGACCCCGCCGGGCGGCGCGAACTGCTGGAAACACTGCAGCGCCTGAACCGGACCAGGGGGGTTACCGTAATCCACATCACCCAGCTTATGGAGGATGCCGCCCGGGCCGGACGGATAATCGTCATGTCCGCCGGAAAAATTGCCCTGGACGGAACCCCCGCCGAAGTTTTCGCCAGGGCCGGGCAAATCGAAGAACTGGGCCTGGACCTGCCGGCCCCGGCTGAAATCAACCGCGGTCTAAAACGGCGGGGCTTTATTATGCCCGGCGTCCCCCTCACCGCCTCCGACCTGGTCCAAATGATAAAAATGATCAATAAGCACACTTAAAAAACACACTTACAATAATACATACCTGGGGGGGCGCTTGCTGTGTCACCCATTATTCGCGTCGAAAACCTGACCCACATTTACTCGGCGGGAACGCCTTTTGAGGTTGCCCCCCTGGACAGGATCTCCCTGGAAATCAAAAAGGGGGAATTTTACGCTATTGTGGGGGCTACCGGCTCCGGCAAATCAACCCTGGTTCAGCACTTCAACGGACTTCTGACGCCTGCCACGGGCAGGGTGTGGGCCTGCGGTGTTGACATAGCGGACAAAAAAGCCCGGCGCGGCCTCTGGCGCAAAGTAGGGCTGGTTTTCCAGCACCCGGAACAGCAGTTTTTCGAGGAGACCGTCTTTGAAGATGTTGCTTTCGGGCCCCGGAACATGGGCCTGTCCAAAGATGAGGTGCGGAAGCGGGTGATTTGGGCGCTCAAGCAGGTGGGCCTGGACCCGGAACTGGCGGAGAGGCAGTCCCCCTTCCAGTTAAGCGGCGGCAACATGAGAAGGGCTGCTATAGCCGGCGTACTGGCTCTCAAACCGGAGGTGCTAGTGCTGGATGAGCCTACCGCGGGGCTGGACCCGCGAGGCAGGCGGCAGCTGCTGGACCACATCGAAAACTACCGGCGGGAACACCACAGCACCATCGTGCTGGTAACTCACAACATGGAGGAAGTGGCTGCCAGGGCGCAGCGCGTCGCCGTTTTACACGAGGGGCGCCTGGCCCTGCAGGGCACGCCCCGGGAAATTTTTAAAAGGGCCGGGGAACTGCGCGCCATGGGCCTGGATATTCCGGTCCCGGCGGAGTTGATGCGGCAGCTCCGGGGAGCCGGCATCCCGGTACGCGCCGGCGTCCTGACCAATAACGAAGCGGAAGAAGAAATAGCAAGGGTGATTGGCGGGGAAGCAGGTACGCGGCGGGTGGAGTAACGGCAAGGGCGGGCAGGAAAAGGGGAATGCGCCGATAGTGCCACAGCGGGAGAGGACACGGCAAGGCAAAATGTAAAGCAGCTCGTGAATTGTAAAGAAGTTCAGGCCGGCGGCGGTTCACTGAAACCCATTTCTGTGACTAACACCATGCGGCAAGGAAATACCCCCTGACAACCACACCCACGCGGCGCTTTACAGAGTTGCCCGGACGAACCTGAAAGGAGAGCGGAGCAGGCATGCTGGTACAATATTTCCCCGGCGATTCGCTGCTGCACCGGCTCGATCCCCGGACAAAGGTTGCAGCCGTTCTTCTCGTCGCCTCCTCGGTGCTGGCGGCTGCCAATTGGCCGGGCCTGTTATTGGCCGCCGCGCCGGTTCTGGCTGCCATGGCCCTGACCCGGCTGCCGCTCCGGGTTTTCTGGCGCGGCCTGCGCGGGCTTTGGGTCCTGCTGGCCATCACCTTTTTGGTCCAGCTCTTCACCACCCCGGGGGAAACGCTTTTAGCGCTGGGACCGCTAAAAATTTCACAGGAAGGCCTGGTGGCCGCCGCGCTGATATTCCTGCGCCTGTCCCTGCTGATCCTGGCGGCTTCCCTGCTCACCCTGACCACGTCCCCCATAAGTCTTACCGCCGGGCTGGAAAGCATCCTTTCCCCCTTCAGGAGACTTGGCGTGCCGGCCTACGAACTGGCCATGATGATGACCATCGCCCTGCGCTTCATCCCCACCCTGCTCCAGGAGGCCCAAATCCTGATCAAGGCCCAGCGTTCCAGGGGAGCGCATTTTTCGGCCGGGAGCCCGGCCAACTGGGCCAGAAGCCTGCTGCCGCTGTTTGTGCCCCTGTTTGCGGGCGCCCTCAGGCGGGCGGAGGATCTGGCCACCGCCATGGAGGCCCGCTGCTACCGGGGCGGAGCCAACCGGACCCGGATCCGCAGCCTCCGTTTCACCAGCCTTGATTACGCGGCGGGGGGGGCCGGCCTGGCCATCCTGGCCGGGACAGTTGCCCTGCGGCTCCTGTAAGGCGGTCAATATCATTCCGGATCGGATTACGGTTCCCGGCCCTTATGTTCCTGTTTATCGTCTGCTGCGGGTTTCTCCGAGACGGCCGGGGCAGGTGTTGGGTGCAGGACGCTTAAAGAACAACTTGCCCAAGCGGGTATTGGCTGCAGGACACCTTTAGAACGCTGGTTGCCGGCGCCAAATTTTAGAGATGATAGCGGCGCGTACAGAAATGAAATGAAGGGCGCGTACAAAAAGCGCCCAACGAAAAAAAGAAGGACGAAAGGGCATAAGAGGAACCGGGATGCGCAACATTAAGGTAACTGTAGCTTACGACGGAACAAACTACTACGGGTTCCAGGAACAGCGGGGAACGCGGTTTCAGACCATCCAGGGGATTCTGGAGGAAAGGCTTTCCCGCCTGGCGGGGAAAGAAATCCGGGTCATCGGCTCCGGAAGGACGGATTCCGGCGTGCACGCCCGGGGCCAGGTGGTTAACTTCGACCCCGGCGACTGGACCATTCCCGCCGAAAGGGTGGCCTACGCCCTTAACAGCCTGCTGCCCAAAGACATTGTGGCGCTGGAATCGGCGGAGGCGCCGCCGGGCTTCCACGCCCGCTTTTCCGCCCTGGCCAAGCGCTACCGTTATACCATCTACAACGGTAAGCTGAACGATCCCTTCCTGCGCCTGTACAGCTACCATATCCCCTTCCCGCTGGACAGCGAAGCAATGGAGGAAGGGGCCCGCTGCCTGCCCGGCAAACACGACTTCAGCGCCTTCAGGGCCCTGGGGACGCCCGTCAAGACCACCGTGCGCACCCTCTATGAAGCCCGGGTGAGCCGGCGGGGCGATCTTATCTTTGTGGACCTGAGGGCGGAAGGCTTTCTCTACCACATGGCCCGCATGATCACCGGAACCCTCATCCGCGTGGGCAAGGGCCGGATCCCGCCCCGGGAGGTGGCAGTAATTCTTGCCGGCCGGGACAGCCTATTGGGGGGACCCACCGCCCCGGCCAGGGGACTGTGCCTGGAAGGGGTGGAGTACGATGCGCCCCAAAGCTGATGTGCTCCCCAACAGTCCGCGCTCTGCGGCGGGTATAAATAAGGTGAAGTAAAATGCGCCCCAAAGTTGATGCGCCCTAATTTAAAGAGGTCCTAACCAAAATAAATAGGCCTAATAGATAGGCTTTATAAGGTTGGGAAAGCCTGAATAAAAAAATTGCAGGTGAGAAAATGTTCGCGGCTTGGAAAAAAGCCCGGCAACAGCAGCGCCGGAATGAGCGGCTCATCCGGACGGCTGTCGCCCGGCAAGAGAAGGGCGGCTGTCGAGGTCGATAACCTGAATGTAATCGCAGGTCCTGCAGGCTCTTATCATAACGCTTTTTGCCCTGTCAAGATATAATACTTCGTACTGACCGCAAAATGAGCACTCCAATTCGCCCGAGAGGCGAAGGTCCGGAAACGCCCGCGTCAACCGGGCCAATCTTTCATCAAAGGTCATGCCGCAACGCCTCCCTGAACTTACTTTTTTGCAAACAGGTAACCCGGACAACACGGACAAACCGAATAACACGGATAACACAATTAACACGTATAACTCCAATAAAAACGGCAAGTCCCGGCAAACACGGCAAACCTTTCCAAACCAACAAGTCTGGTAAACCATGTAAACCCAGTAAACCCTATAAGCCCTGGAGCTTTTGTAAACTTTGCAAGCCCGGCAAACCGGCAAGTCCCGGCAAACACGGCAAACTAGCAAACCAACAGGCCCGGCAAGCCCGGTAAATTGAGTAAGGCCAGGCAGGTTGGTTTAACCCATCAAGCCCTTTTATAATCTGCAAGCCCGCAACCCAAACCCGGCGAAATTTACAAACCGGCGGCGGGCGGGGAGATATATTTTAGGGGAGAGCAAAATATTTAAAAGGCCGTCCAAGTAAGCCGCGGCGGCGTCATAACTTTCTTGACACTGGAAATCCTATGTATTATAATGTTAGATGTGGTTTTTAGCGGTTCCCAGCCCCGGGCGGCTAAAAACATGTTTTCAAGACCGCCGAACAGCGGCGATAAAAGTGTTAATAAAGTGTTAATAAAAGGATGTCTTGGATTTCTTTAATTTATCCTGCTATTAAGTTTATTCTGTCCATTAAGATTATTATGTTTGCAAACGGTAATTTGTTTTCCGGTTTAAGCAGACTATGTTTTTAGCTATTTTGCTTTACTTTGTTTTTTGACTTAAGGAGGTTAATCTTTAAATGAAGTCCTATATGGCCAGGCCTCAGGATATAAAAGAGCGCAAATGGTACATTTTAGACGCCGAGGGCAAGGTTCTCGGCAGACTGGCAACCGAGGCGGCCCGGATCCTGCGGGGGAAGCACAAGCCCGACTTTACCCCCAATGTTGACACCGGCGACCACGTCATTGTGGTCAACGCTTCAAAAGTCGTACTTACCGGTAAAAAGCTCGAAAACAAAAAGTATTACAGACACTCCGGCTACCCCGGCGGGCTGAAGATAATAAGCTACGACAGGCTTCTTAAGACCAGGCCGGAAATGGCCGTGGAGAAAGCCATCGTGGGCATGCTTCCCCACACCAAACTGGGGGCCGTTATAGCTAAAAAGCTCAAAGTATACAAAGGGCCGGACCACCCGCACCAGGCCCAGAAACCTACTGCCTGGCAGTGGCAGGTTATCGGGAAGAAGGAGGTTTAAGCACATGGCAAAAGTCATGTTTTACGGCACCGGCCGCAGGAAAAATGCAATTGCCCGGGTTTTCCTGGTTCCCGGTGAAGGCAAGGTTACAATCAACAACAGGCCCGTGGGCGAATATTTCGGCCGCAAGACTTTGGAAATGATCGTGCGCCAGCCCATAGAACTTACCGGGGCGGCAGCCAGGTTCGACATTCAGGCCAAGGTCCTGGGCGGCGGCATCAGCGGCCAGGCCGGGGCAATCAAAATGGGCATTGCCCGCGCCCTGGTACAGGCCGACCCGAACCTGCGCACCTCGTTGAAGCGGGCCGGTTTCCTTACCCGTGACCCGCGGATGAAGGAGCGCCGCAAATACGGCCTCAAGAAGGCCCGTAAAGCGTCCCAGTTCTCCAAACGTTAAGGCAAGTTTTAAGTATCTTGGTTCTTCTAACGTTAAGAAAAGTTCTGAATATCTTTCCCGGCGGGCGTTATACCGCGGATTAAAAACAAAAAGGAAGGGGACCCCTTCCTTTTTGTTTGCCCGGTGTTCTTCCCCCTGTGCCCCCTGCCTCCGTTAATATGTTATAATGGTAAATAATTTCTTTTTTTGGTGGGGGGATTCGGTGAAAAGGCTCGTTATTGCGCTTGTGGTAATTGTCATCCTCATTGGTGCGGGATACAAAGCCGGCTTCAAGTATGTTTCGGAGGTGATAATGAACAAGGTGACCGATAAAGTGCTGTCCGGGGAAGGGGACGGCCAACAGCCGGCGCGGGACTCCCAGGCGCAGGATGCAGAAAATGAAAATGACCCCGATACGGTAAATAACAACGAACCGCCTAAAAACGCAGACGGCGGGCTGGTTTTCGACACGGCAGAAGAGGCCCTTTTATTTCTCATGACCAAGTTTTCCAAATCAGAACTGAAAGGGTTCCTGGCTATGACCGAAGACGGCCTAACCGCAGAAGAAAAAAATCAAATAAAAGCTGCCTTATTGGCCCGTTTAACACCGGAGGAGTACCAGGCCCTGAGAACGATAGGGCTCCAGGAAAGTCAGCGCAACCCCAATTTAAAATATTAAATGCTAAATGCATTCCTTTTATATATTACTCCCCTATGGTATAATTACTGGAAAATTATAACTTCCGGAGGGACCTTTGGACCGCCTGCTCTTTGTCTTTATACTCACAGCCTTCATCAACCTCATCAACAGCCTTACCCGCTCCTCCCGCCTGGCCGGCGTGCGGACCGGGAGTCTGGCCACAGCCATTTCCCTCTTCGCTGTGGTCTACCTGGCGGCCAGCTTTGCCAACACCCTTCAGGCCCCCCTGCTGGCCTCCACCGTGGAGTTAATTATCAAGGGCGCCTACAATCAGGCGCTGCTGCTCGCACCGGGGGCCGACGTCACCACCGTTCCCGTCTACCAGGAGGCCCTGGCGGGCCTTAACCTTAAACTGCGCTTTGTCATCCTGGGCGCCACCCTGGGCGCGCTGCTGGGAATGCTGGCCATCCCCAGCTTTGTAACCTCCTTTGTCAATTCCATTAACGCTTTCGGCCGGACCAGCTCCGTTTTCCGGGTAATCCCTTTAATTTTGCTCTCCTGGCTTAAGCCCGGCGGAAGCATCCTGAAAATCCGGATGTCCTCCTGGGCCACGCTGAAGGAACTGTTCAGCCGGCGGATGACCACCCCCGGAGCCTTCCTGTTCTGGAACTTTTTCAGCTACGCCCTCTGGACCACCAACGTCCTGGCGGGGCTCTACGCCGGCGCCCTCTTTCCCGAATTTCGCGGCACGGCCATCATGACCGCCGCCATCGTAGGCAACGCCGCCATTGTGGTTAACGTAATGATGGTGGACCCGGTCCTGGCCGGCGTCACCGACGCCGTGGACAGGGGGGACAAGCCGGAAGCCGAGCTGAAGCAGATTATATTGTTTCTGGCCATATCCAACCTTGCGGGCACTATCCTGGCCCAGGCCATCTTTGAGCCTGTGGCCCGGGTCCTGATGATCATCACCCGCTGGGTAGCGTGAATGATCTGAGCCAAAATTTACATATTATTTTTACCGGGAGCATACATTTAGGGCAGGGGACACACCCTTAAAAGGGAAAACGCCCCTTACCGGAATAGACAGGCTCTCTTTTTTTGTTGAAGCAGGAACCGCAACCCTTAACGGGCTGTGCCAAAGGGGGAATTGACGTGTTTCCAACCTTTATCCGGGCCTTCCGGGTCCGCAGGCGCCATGTGGCCGCCCTGGCGGTCCTGGTCCTTGTTTCCCTTTACCTGGCCCGCCTCTGCGAAATCCGGGCCGGCCGGCAGGCCGTGGAGGACCTGGCCTGGTCGGTGGCAAACCGGGTTATAGTGGTGGACCCCGGGCACGGCGGCTCCGACCCCGGTGTGGTAGGCCAGGGCGGCGTGACGGAAAAAGACATCACCCTGGCTATCAGCAAGCGCCTGGCCGAATGCCTGGGGCAGTCCGGGGCTATGGTGCTGCTGACCCGGGAAGCGGACATCGACCTCAGCGACCCCGCCACTGCCGGGCCGGGCAGTAAAAAGCGGGAGGACCTGACCCGGCGGGTGGCCCTGGCCAATGACAGCCGGGCCGACCTGTACCTGAGCATCCATGTCAACAGCTCCAGCTCCCCCAACCGGCGGGGCGCCCAGACCTTCGTCCAGCCCGGCTCCGCCGCGGGCAAAATGGCGGCGGAATTCATCCAGGCCGAACTGGCCGGAATCCTAAAGAACACCGGCCGCAGGCCCCTGGAAGTGGATCACTTTATCACCCGGAACACCAGCATGCCCGCCGTCATCGTGGAAACCGGCTTTCTCACCAACAAAGCCGAGGCCAGGCTCTTGCAGGACCCGGACTACCAGGCCAAAGCGGCCCGGGCCATCTACGCCGGCGTGGTTAAGTGCTTCGCCCGGATGAGCGGTTCCCCCGGGGAGGACCCCGGCAAAGAGGAAATAATTAAAACCTTCCGGGAGAACGAAACAAGAGTTCACCGGCCGTAAAATCCCGCGGCCGGGTTTTTTGGGGGCGCCTTCAGGAATATTGGCAGGAAAAACAAGGGTTTTTATAGAATTTTAACGTGATAGCAAGGTGCAGCGAGGAGAAGCATAAACGATGATTGATATCCACACCCATATCCTGCCCGGGCTGGACGACGGCCCGGACAGCATAGAGGAAGCCCTGGCCATGGCCAGGTGCGCCGCAGCCGGCGGTACCAGGATCATGGTGTCAACACCCCACGTGGTTACAGGGCTCTACCCCAACAGCCGGGAAGTTATCCTGGCAGCCCTGGAGGAGTTAAAGGAAGCTATTGAGGAAAACGGCATCCCCCTCACCGTCCTGCCCGGGTCCGAATGCCGCCTGGAGCCGGATCTGAGCCAAAGGCTAAGCCGGGGTGAACTCCTGACCATAAACGACGGCGGCCGCTACCTGCTGGTGGAACTGCCGCCCATGCTTGTCCCGGAATATACGGCCCAGGTATTCTACGAACTACAGCTGCAGGGCGTAACCCCCATCATCGCCCACCCCGAGCGCAACGCTGGTTTTGTCCGGGAACCGGGCCTTCTATACGACCTGATATACCGGGGCGCCCTGTCCCAGATTACCGCCGGCAGCCTTACCGGCCATCTGGGCGCCGCAGCCGCAGCCGCCGCCAAAAAGTTTCTGGAGCGGGGCTATGTCCAGTTTATCGCTTCCGACGCTCACTCCTGCGGCGGCCGGGGTCCGCTCCTGGCGGCGGCGGCCGGGGCGGCGGCGCGTCTCCTGGGGGAAGAGCAGGCCCAAAGCCTGGTAGCGGGCAACCCCCAACGGGCCATCCAGGGCGACGGGATCGGGGCAAACCCCCGGGAAGCAGCGCGCCGGCCGGCGCGCCGCAGCTTTTTGAACAGGTTTTTTCGGCGTTAAATTGCGCTAAAATGGATGTAAGTTTTTTTTGGGTTTGAAGCATTACATCTAAATATGTTTTTTCTTGTAAGGATTTTGGGGATATTCTTCCTGAAAAAGAAGGATTTGCACCGCCCGTGCCGAATTCAAAAAACTATAAGTGGAATTGTGCAATTAAGCTTAAACTTGCGGGAACCTTATTGACCCGACTCGTAATGTACTGTAAAATATAACAAAATTTTTAAAAATATTTTGCTTGTGCCAGGCTGCTGTCTTCTTCTTATCCTACAATTAGAAATAGCAGGCACTGTGCTTAAAACTAACGGAATTCAAACTATAAAAACCGGCGTGAAGACGGGAGCAATTAAGCAGGTTTTCCAATTTGGGCGTTTTGAAACCTGTGGAGCTAGTGACGCAACCGGCCAGCCTTTTCAAGGTTTTTTATTATGCCCCCGCGGGGGATGAATTACCGCCGGAGCAAGGCGCGGAGGCTAAAGCATTTGACCAACCAGAGCACATCGTTCAATACAGAAGAACAGTACCTGGACCTGCGGGCCGTTATCCGGCAGCTAAAAAGGCGCCGCTTCCTGATTGCCATAATCACCCTGCTGACGGTGCTGGTCAGCGGCATTATCAGCTGCTTTATCCTGGCGCCTGTTTACCAGGCTAAAACCGTCCTCCTGGTCACCCAGGCAGCGGACAAGCTGCAGGTGTCCAGCCAGAACAACATGAACGATCCGGTCAGCGCCATTTCCCGCATGCCCGTCCTTACCATGAACACCTACGTGGGCCAGGTTAAAAGCGAGGCCATGATGAAGCGGGTTATCGAGGAACTGGGGCTGGAGCGGTACGGTTATACGCCCCGGGGCCTGGCCGGGCAGGTGAACGCTGCCGCGGCCAAAGACTCTTACCTCCTGGACATCACCGTGGACAACACCGACCCGCACCTGGCCGTGGAAATAGCCAATACCTTGAGCCGGGAATTCATGGAGTCACTGACCGAAAGAAACCAGGAAGTGATGGACAGGTCCGTGGAATTCCTGCAGGAACAGATGAAGGCAGTAAAGGCGGAGCTGGCCGCCAACCCGCCGCAGTCCGAGCGGGAGCGCCTGCAAGACATGCTCACCCTTCTTTCCGAGGGCGTTACCAGGACCCAGATTGCCCGTTCTTTCGACCTGGGCAGCACCAGCCTGGTGGTGGTTTCGCCGGTTCTCACGGCCAAACAGGTGAAGCCCAACAAAAAGATGAACCTGGCCGCGGCCTTTCTGCTGGGGCTCATGGGTTCGGTGGCCCTGGCCCTCCTGCTGGAATTCCTGGACAACACGATCAAAACACCGGAGGACGTGGCCCGCCACCTGGACCTGCCCGTAATGGGGATTATCCCCCCTGCGGACGGCAAGGCCGGCTCTTACTACGGCGGCTACCATAAAAACGAGGTGTAAAATGGCCAGACGCAACGGAACCGAAACAAAGCTATATTCCCACGTCCGGCCTAAATCCGCCCTTGCGGAATCCTTCCGGACCCTGCGCACCAACATCAGTTTTTCGTCCGTGGACTGGCCCTATAAGGTAATACTTACCACCAGCCCCGGCCCGGAGGAAGGCAAGTCCACAATTACCACCAACCTGGGCGTGGTTATGGCCCAGGCCAAAAGCCGGGTTCTCATCATGGACTGTGATTTACGCAAACCGGTAATCCATAAATATTTCGACCTGACCAACATCCGCGGCCTGACCAACCTGTTAGTTCAGGATCTGGAGCTGGAGGACGTTGTCTACGCCACCGAGGTGGAAGGACTTTTTGTCATCCCCTGCGGCCCAATCCCGCCCAACCCCTCGGAGCTGCTGGGCTCCGCCAAAATGGTGGATCTGCTGGAAAAGGCTGCCGCCGCCTTCGACGTGGTGCTGCTGGACGCCCCCCCGGTTATTGCCGTAACGGACGCCGCGGTTTTGACTCCTATGGTGGACAGCGCGCTCCTGGTTCTATAAAAGCCGGAGATTCCCGCATCGACATGGCCCGGGAAGCCAGGGACAGGCTGGTGAGGGCCGGGGCCAGGAGCGTGGGTGTGGTTTTAAACCAGGCCGGCATCCTGCGGGACGGCTATCCGTATCACCACTACTATTACGGTCGAAGGGAAAAATCACCCGGCAGAGCCTCCGGAGGAGGGGAGCAGCCAACTTATATACCGCCTTTAAGATCCGGCGCGGCCGGTCATCCGGCCGGCATGGTTCAAGCCGCTATTTCCAAGAACAAGGGGGAGCGTTCCTTTTGAAAACCCGCTTGAGAATCATCCTGTTGATGCTTTGCGACGCGGCAATTATCAATATAGCGCTGGCCCTGGCCGTGGTCCTGCGTTACAGCGGGAGCGGCGAAATATTCCCGCCCCTCCTGTCTCTCGCCGGCATGGTTCCCCTGGTTACCCTCATCTTTATCGCGGTCTTTTACGCTTATAAACTATACAACCGGATCTGGGCTTACGCCAGCATTGGCGAGCTAATAGCGGTAATTCAGGCGGTAAGCCTGGGCAGCCTGGTGGTAATCGGCATCTCCTTCTTTACCAACACCCAGCTGCCTCGCAGCATTGCGGTAATGCACTGGGCCTTAACCATTCTGATGATGGGCGGCTCCCGGATGGTCTGGCGCTGTCTGCGGGACAGCCGCAGGGCCAACGGGGATAAGCCCACCCGCCGGGTCCTGATTATCGGCGCCGGTGACGCCGGGACAATGGTAGCCAGGGAGCTGAAAAACCACAACAGCACTTATTTGTCCGTGGGGTTTATCGACGACGACCCCTTAAAACAGGGGGTTAGCGTGCTGGCCCTGCCCGTGCTGGGCACCAGGGTTCAAATCCCGGAGATTGTGGAGCGCCAAAATATCAACCTTCTTATTATAGCCATGCCCTCGGTGGAGGCCGGGATTATCCGGGATATCGTGGAAATCTGCCGGGATACCAAAGCCGAGCTGAAGATACTGCCGGGCATGTATCAGCTAATCGACGGCCAGGTTTCCGTAAACCACCTGCGCCCGGTCCTGCTGGAGGACCTGCTCCGCAGGGAGCCGGTACAGGTGGACCTGGAGGAAATAGCGGGCTACCTGGGAGGGGAGACAGTCCTTATTACCGGCGCCGGCGGCTCCATCGGCTCCGAGCTCTGCCGCCAGGTGGCCGCAATGGGGCCCAAAGAACTTGTACTCCTGGACCACGGTGAAAACAGCGTCCATGACATTTGGCTGGAGCTGCGGGATGGTATCCCCGGGATCCCTTTATCCATCGAAATTGCCGATATAAGGGACAAGCCCAGGATGAACGGCATCTTCCAAAAGCACCGCCCGGATGTTGTTTTCCACGCCGCCGCCCACAAGCACGTGCCCCTGATGGAGCTGCACGCCGCCGAAGCGGTGAAAACAAACGTCCTGGGCACCCGCAACGTGGCCAGGGCAGCCGGCCGCTTTGGAGCCAAAGTGTTTGTGATGATTTCCACCGACAAGGCCGTCAACCCCGCCAGCGTCATGGGCGCCACCAAACGGCTGGCCGAACTGATTGTGGGGCAGGAAAACGCCGCCGGCAAAACCATCTTCACCGCCGTTCGCTTCGGCAACGTGCTGGGCAGCAGCGGCAGTGTGGTACCCCTTTTCAGCAGGCAGATCAAGGCCGGCGGGCCCGTAACGGTGACTCACCCGGAGATGAAGCGCTATTTCATGACCATTACCGAAGCCGTCCAGCTGGTGATCCAGGCCGGGGCCATGGCCAGGGGAGGAGAAGTATTTGTCCTGGACATGGGCGAGCCCGTTAAAATAGTGGACCTGGCCCGGGATATGATTAAGCTCTCCGGCCTGGAGCCGGGGAAGGACATCGATATAATATTTACCGGCGTGCGCCCCGGTGAAAAGCTCTTTGAAGAACTGCTCACCGCCGAGGAAGGTTCCTGCGCCACCGAGCACAAGCGGATTTATACGGCTAAACCTTCCCTGGTGGAGGTGGCTACTTTGGAGCAAGAGATTATTAAACTGCTTGGTAAGGGTTTGCAGTGCAGCGCGGAGGATATCTTCGGCGCGCTGGGGGCGATTATTCCAAGGTTCAGGAGTAAGAGGAAGGTGCAGGTAGGGTAGAAGTGCAATGACATGCTAAGGTTTAAAGTAAAACTGCATTGCACTCGGATTGCCTAGGTAACTTCACCATTTCTTATAGTTCGGTACAGGTCCCCGGCAAAGTCACATTAAACGCCGATCAATGACAGAGCAAGTTCGCGGTTCCACCCAAGTTTACGTAAACTAGCGGCAATATTTTTAAATCCATGCAGGCGCAAAATACTGATTGCCAGGTTGCGAATAGAAGCAAAAACACGAGGCTCCGACCCTATCCTGATCCGGGAACGGTCTTCATCAAAGACGACATCCCGGACCCAATGCAGGGAATTTTCAATTGACCATTGACCACGAATTATTTCCAGCAAAGCCTTGGGATCAGCTTCTTCAGCAGACAGACTGGTGATATAGTACTGGATATCGTTTTTAGGTTTTTCGCCCCGCAGGTTTGTGAATAGCCTTTCCACCTTGGCAAACTGGGCGGCGTAAGGGAAATTTGTCTGTCCCTCTTTTACGGGGATAGTTCTAATGATACGTTTTTCAATTCGTCCGTGCCCCTTTTCCAATGTTTGGTATGGAGGGGGAAAAATCTTCGTTCCTGGTGTTCTTGATGGTTTCAAAAAGGTTTCCCTGGTTTTGTTTTACAGGAAAGGCGTAATCAGCTTTTTTATCTTCAACGATGAACCGGGCGTGCTCTTTTTGGGTGTGCATAGCATCGGCGGTGACAACTTTGCCTGCCAGGTCCAGCGGTTCTAACAAGGGTTTAAATGCCGTGATTTCGTTGCTATTTTTGTCCACCTGCCGCTGGCCGATAACTATTTTCTGATGCTGCAAAAAGGCCGACACCAGGTGGACCGGTTTGCCATCCGCTCCGGAGGAGCCACGCAGTGTTTTGCCGTCAACGGCTACCGCCCGGTCCTGTGATTGGGACTGCAACCACTGGCCGATAATATCGTCAACTTCATCGCCATTTACTCTTTTCAGTGTCAGGCGCAGGGTCTTTTCGCTGGGGGGAACGAATTTTTCCAGTCTTTCGTTGTATCTGCAACCCAGGCGCCTCAGCATTTCCTGGTTTAGACCGGCCGCCCATTCGCCAATGGCGATAAAGCATTTCGCTCCGGAAAGAAGGGCGCAGATAGCTACCGCCAGGATGG
>Ga0334890_1001455_pt1 | contig 31386 bp, 27 predicted proteins | sample GraSluR1_MG_3_FD_207220 | JGI IMG/M metagenome (GOLD analysis project Ga0334890, IMG submission 207220) | Sludge microbial communities from methane-producing bioreactor in Wageningen University, Netherlands - Granular Sludge_31_08-R1 | ecosystem: Engineered > Bioreactor > Anaerobic >... | reverse complement strand
CGACTGAGTACTGCAACCCGGCAGAGCCACGCCCCTACGTGGTGCTGTCCGCGCCGGCCCAGGACGCCACCGTTGAGGGAGTCATCCAGGTGTTGGGCACCGTCACCATGCCCAACTTCAGCCGCTACGAGATTCGCTACGGCATCGGCCACAGCCCGACCGCCTTCAGCGAGCCGCTGATCGTAGACCCGCAGGAGCGCCGCGAGCCAAACGCCCCACTGGGGCAGCTTGACACGCGCGTGCTGCAAAACGGGCCGTACACGCTGCGGCTGGTCGCCATTGACCAGTACGGGCGTTTCGTCAGGCGCGACGTGCGTATCAACGTCAACAACCAGGCCGCGCCGCCGCCCATGCCCACGCCCGCGCCCACGCTGACGCTGCCCTTCGCCGAGGGTACCTTCCCCGACGCGGCGCAGATTCCGACCCTGACGCCCACATGGACTCTGACGCCTACGCCAGGGTAGACTGGCACCGAGTCGTGAGTCAGCAGGGAATTCGCTGTCCGCTATGGCGTGTCAGTCGTCAGTTGTCGGTTGTCAGTGATCAGTTGTCGGTCGTCGGTCACTCGTTGTTAGTGATACCAGGGGAATGGTCATTCACGGAAACCTCACAGCCGATGACTGAGAGACCATTGGGGAAGATGTCGCCCCCCACCCCAAACCCCTCCCTCAGAAGGGGGGGGGTAGCGGGCGTGTTTTTCTCCCTTCCTCCCTCGTGGGGGAAGGGCCGGGAATGGGGGGCAACGGCAGGCGCACGACTTCTGAAACGGCCTCTGGAAACTGACAACTGATAACCAACCAATAACCAATCACCAACAACCAACTACTACCCACCCTTTACCACTGTGCGACCGAGAGAACCCATGAGCCTGACCTGGCAGGGACGCTACCAGCCCAGCCGCGAACCAGAGCGCGTGCTGCGCCGCATGACGCCGGACGACATCCCCGGCGCGCTCGCCCTCACCCAGCGCGTCGGCTGGCAGAAAGACGCGGCACACTGGGAACGGCTATTGTACTGGTCGCCGGACGGCTGTTTCGTGTTGGACGAGGAGGAGAGCGGCATCGTCGGCACGGTGACCACCACCCCCTATGGCACCGAGCTGGCCTGGATCGGCATGGTTCTGGTCGCGCCAGAGCGCCAGCGGCTGGGCCTGGGCAAGCAGTTGATGCGCGCCGCGCTCGATCACCTGATCGCCAGGGGCACCGAGCGGATCATGCTCGATTCGACCGACGCGGGTCGCCGGCTCTACCAGAGCATGGGCTTCCGCGCGGTGGGCAAGATCGAGCGGTGGGAGGGACGAGCGAGCACCTACCTGGGGCCGCGCGCCAGGCGGATGACTCCGGCGGATCGCGGGGCCGTCTTCGCCTTCGACCGGACGGCGTTTGGGCTGTACCGCAGCCACATCCTGGGCCGCCTGATGGACGAGTTCCCCGACATGGCCTGGGTGGACTACCAGGGCGACGCGCTGGAAGGATACCTGCTCGCTCACCGGCACAGCGATAGCGTTTTACTCGGCCCCTGGATGAGCCGGACCATCGCCTCGGCGGAGCGGCTGCTACTGGTCGCCCTGGAGCAACTTCAGGGCCGGCCCATCGTGATGAATATCCCCGATAACAACGGGCGCAGCCTGATCCTGGCCAGCGACCACAACCTGCGCCGCGTGCGCCAGTGCACGCGCATGATCTACGGGGACGCTATGCTGGTGCAGGGGGAGCCGCTCACCGAACTGGCGGTCGGCATGTTGGCGACCGGCTGATCGGGCAACGGCGGCTCAGTCGCGCTGCAAGTCCTGGAGCGACACCAGCCCCCGCCGCAGCGCGATCAACCCCGTCTCCACGCGCGAGCGCGCGCCAAGCTGGGCGATAAGCTGGGCAAGCTGCTGGTCTACGATCTGGGGGTCGAGGCCCAGCCGCTCGGCGATCTGGTCGTTGGTCCTGCCGGCGGCCACGCCGGTCAGAATGGCGCGGTCCAGCTCGCCCGGCTGATCGCCCTCAGTGGCGGGGCGCGAGGTGTACCCTTCGACGACGCGCTCGGCCACGCCCTGCCCCAGCACCAGCCGCCCCGCCGCCACATCGTGCACCGCGTGGATCAGCTCTTCCTCGGCGGTGGTCTTCAATACGTAGCCGTGCGCCCCGGCGCGCAGTGCGTGCATGATGTACTGGTCTTCGGCGCGCCCGGTCAGCACCAGCACCTTGATGCCGGGCCAGGTCTGGCGAATCTGGGGCAGAATGTCCAGACCGCTGGCTTTGGGCATGTTCAGGTCGAGCAACAGCACGTCCGGCTGGGCGGTGCGCACCAGTTCAAGCGCCTGCTCGCCGTCGTCCGCCTCGCCCACGACCTCGAACTCATCGGTCGCCGAGAGCATCATCGCCAACCCCATGCGCAGCACGCGATGATCGTCCGCCAGAGCCACGCGCACTTTGCCGCGCGCGCTGGGGGCTGCGCTGGCGGGCGCATCTTCCTGCGACTCCAGTTCCTCAACCATCACCGCTGCTGCATTGAGCGTGCGCTCCTCGCAGGACTCTGCGGCTGCCAGCGCGTCCGCCATCGCCCGCGCTGTCTCAAAGCGGTCTTCGGGCTGCTTGGCCAGCGCCTTGAGGATGGCCGCTTCCAGGGCGGGACTAATCGCCGGGTTCAGTTCGCGGGGTGGCCTGGGCGCGCGCTTGACCTGCTGGATCAGCAGCACGCTGATGTCATCGGCGTCGAAGGGCAGCACCCCCGTCGCCAGCTCGTAGAGCACCACGCCGGTCGAGTAGATGTCGGTGTGGAAGGTTAGCGGGAAACCCTGCGCCTGCTCTGGCGACAGGTATGCGGGCGTGCCGATGATGCGCCCCAGCGCCGTCAGCCGCTTGGATTCGCCGGAGATGGCCAGCCCGAAGTCCATGATCTTCGCCTGGTTGTCCGGCGTGATGTGGATGTTGGCCGGCTTGATGTCGCGGTGAATCAGGCCGCGCCGGTGCGCGTAGTCCAGCGCCAGGCAGATTTGCCGGCCATACTCGGCCACCACGTCCGGCGGCGAAAGGATGAAGTCGGACAGCGGGCGGCCCTCGACGTGCTCGACAACCAGGTAGGGCCGGTCGCCTTCCTGGTTCACGTCATAGATAGCCATGATGCCAGGATGGTTGAGGCGGGCAGCGGCCAGCGCCTCGCGCTCGAAGCGTCTGCGCGTCGTGCTGTCTACGTGCGGCAACAGCATCTTGATCGCCACGGTGCGCTGCAGGCGCGTGTCCAGCCCGCGATAGACAACGGCGGTCGCGCCCTCTCCGATGCGCTCTTGAATCTCGTAGCGGTTGCCCAGCACTTGCCCGATCATGTGCGACTTGTTTCCTTTCCTGACCAGTCGGGCACAGTGTACAGACCTGCGGGCATCTGCGCAACTTGACTTCCGAAGTCGGGTGCGCGCAAAGGTTGACAGAGACTCGCTTGACACCCAGCGGGGTGAGGTCCCGTAGGGGCGTATTGCGATACGCCCCTACGGGGGCGCAGCAGAGCAGCGCCCCTACCCACAGATTTGCACGCACCCCGAAGTCTGGACAGGACATCTGTTCCCCTACGCTCCACGCTCTGCCCCACCCCGGAATTTGTCAAGCGGCGGCTGGGACTATACAGTTACACGGACAACGCACATGCGACGGAAAGGACGCTGCGGATGGGCTTCCCTGCGCGGATTGGACTGGCGGGCGTGCTGCTGGCGCTGCTCCTGGCCGCCTGCGCCACCTTCGACGAGACGCGCGAGACGGCGGACACGGTGGATGACGCGGTGGCGCTGATGCAGGCCGTGGACGAACGCGGAGTCGCTGGGCGCGTCAGCCAGGGCGTAGATGATCTTGGCGCGGCGGGCGTAGGCTATGAGGCTGCGGTCGTCGTGCGACAGGGCCGCCTCAACGCGGCCGGCGCGCCGGACTCAGCCGCCACGAGTGAGCAGCATTACACGCTGCGGGTTGACGCGGAGGGCGACTTACAGGCCACGCTCAGCGGAGGGGACACGCCCGCTACGTATGTGGTGCCGGGCGACCAGCCATCGCCCGCGCCGGTCTACCGCGTCACAGGGGACAGCTACGCCTGCGCCAGCGACGATCCGGCTGCGGCAGGGCTGAGCGCGGGCCTTGCCGGGCTGATCGCCGCTCATGACGCGCTCGCCGCAGCCCCACAGATGCTGTCCGTCATCGCCGAGCTGGAAGAGACGACGGTCGCCGGACGCGAAGCGACGCAGCACACCCTCGTCTCGCGTGTTGAGGACGCCCTGCGCATCCTGAACACCTACGGGGGCAACGAAGCGTTGGAGCAGGCGGTCGCGGCGGCGGAGACGGTGACGTTCTCCGGCGAGGTGGTCTTCGACGACGGGACGGGCGCGCTGCTGCGCCTGCACAGCACGACGACCCGGCGCGATCAGGATCAGTGGGCGGAATTCCGCTTTGAGCTAACACAGTGGGACAGCGTGCCGGACGTTGCGCGCCCGGACGCCGCCCAGATTGCGGTGCCCTGCGGCTAGAGCGCGCTATACACTTTTCAACCCCTATCCCCCGGCCTCTTTCCCCGCAAGCAGGGAAAGGGGGGCCTCCCCGCTGGCGACACTGTTGGCGGACTAAGCACGCGCTGGTTTCGTAGGGGCGTATTGCAATACGCCCCTACGGAGGCATTTCGCCAACAGTATCGCTGGCAGGGAAGGACTACAGGGTGGGGTTAGTGCGCTACTTATGCGCCATACTCTGCACGCTACGCCTCGCGTGCGAAGTTCATAACACGCTCTAGTTCAGGGCACGCGCGCAGTCAGCGCGTAGATCGGCCCGGTTTCGTCCAGCACAAAAATGGTGCGCCCATCGCCCGGCCATACGATGTCAAAGAACGCCACGCCGTCGGGCAGGCCCATCCCCCGGCGGTCAGCGCGCTGAAGCACCGGCTTTGCGTCCGGCTGGCTTTCGCGCAGGCCGGCGAGATTCCACAGGAACAGGTCGCGCCCCGGCGCGGGCAGGGTCAGCAGCAGCGTGCTGTCGGGAGAGAAGACCGCATTGCGGCAGCCCTGCCCTGGCAGCGGCAGCAGCGCGACCTGCTCCCTCGTCGCCACGTCCCACAGGCCCAGGGTCGGCTGCGCGCCGCAGCCAAGCAGCCAGCGCCTGTCGGGTGAGAACGCGATCTGGTGGGAGGCCTGGTGCCGCGCAAGCGCGATGGAGGCGAACGGCTCGCCCGCTGGCAGCGTCCATACCTGAAGGTCACGGTCAGTGGCGACGGCTACCAGCCGGGAGTCCGGCGAGAAAGCCGCCCGCGTGGCGACCGCCTCCACCTCGACGCGATCCGCATCAATCACAGCGCGCAGCAGATCGCCCGACGGCACCGACCATACGCGCGCGCCGCGCTCAGCGCCGATGGTGACCAGATAGTGCCCGTCCGGGGAAAATGCCAGGAAGCCGATGGCTTCCCGGTGCGCCTGGAAGTTGGCAACCATCTCTCCCTGTGGCACGCGCCACAGCGTGACGCCGCCGTTCTCCGACCCGAAGGCCAGCAGCGTCCTGTCCGGCGACTGGGCGACGGGGCCTGCCGTCTCCGTCCGGTAGCCGCTGAACTCCGCCAGCGGCTCCGCATCAGCGGGTGGCGGGATGGCAGCCAGCGACCACACCCGTGCCAGGCCGTCGCGATCCACCGTGATCAGCGTTTCGTCGCCAGGGCCGAAGAACACATGGCGCGCGGGCAGGTTCTCGCGGAAGAACAGGGTTTCTCCGTCGGCGAGATTCCACACACCAAGCACATTGTCAGCGGCAACAGTTGCCAGGCGCGCGCCGCTGGCCGAAAGCGCCAGGTCGTTGACGGTGCCCTGGTGCAGCCGCAGAACGCCACTCACCGCGACGATGGGGTTGTCCGCGCTGATGACCGCCTGGGCTGGCTGCCAGGCCATGACAAGCGGCACAGGGGTGTTGGTCGGCTGGCTCGTGTCGCGCGGCGCATCGCCGCCGCAGGCGGACAGAGTCGCTGCCAGCACGAGCACCAGCCCGCGCCAGACCCCCGCGTGATATGTTCGTCGCATCCGCACAAGCCTTTCTCCGCGCCCGACTTGACTCCGGGTATATCTCATTTCTGGGGCGAAAGATCACCGCTGAGGCGCAGAGAGCGCAGAGAAAAGATAGGATGGAGAGCGTGTTAGTTCTTCTCCGCGTCCTCTGCGTCTCTGCGATTCAAACATTGCGCCCCCACCATGATATGCACATTTGACCCCTCGCCCAATTGACTCCGGGGCCGCGCTTGTGTACGCTACACAGGTGTATTGTATCCGACTTTGCGCGCGCCGGTTCCGGGTGCACCGGCCAGCCATTGTTGCCCACAGGTAACGCCGCCATGACTGACGCCGAACTCGCTGTCCTGAGCATCATCGCCGAAGGCCCGATCTACGGCTACGATTTGCAGACCGTCATCGCCCAGCGCGGGCTGCGCGCCTGGACGCAGATCGGCGTCTCGTCCATGTACTACGTGCTGGAGAAGCTGGCGCGCCAGGGCCTGGTCGAGGCCAGCGGCACGCCGGGCGCAGACGAGACCGCGCGCCGCCAGTACCGCATCACCGCGGCGGGATTCGGCGTGCTGCAAACCGCCGTCGCCGACCTGATCAGCACGCCGCGCGAGCACGCCGACGAATTCGAGCTAGGACTGGCCAACCTGCACGTCCTGCGCCCGGATCAGATTCGCGCCGCCTTCGCCGCCTACCGGCAGGAACTCGCCTCGCGGCTGGCCCAGGCCCGCGAGCGGCAGGACGCGCTCCAAAACAGCGGCGCGCCGTTTCACGTCGCGGCGATGCTCGGTCACCGCGCGGCGATGCTCGCCGCTGAGCTGGCCTGGATCAGCCAGTTCGTGGACGCCTGGGAAGCCCAGGCCCCGCCGGACGAAGCCCCGCCCGCCCCGCCCGAACCCGGCGACATCCCGCGCATGAAGCAGGTTGTGCTGCCCCAAGACCCGGATTCGCCACACCGCCGCGCCACACGTCGCACGCGGGGCACACCGCCGTCCGCGCCGACGAAGATCAGCGCCGAGACGCCCACTGACCAGATGCACACCCCGCCAGGCGACCAGGAGTCCGCCGCGCCGCCCGCCGGGACCTCCGAGTCGCCCGCCCCGCCCGACGAAGCGCGTTGAGCCGGGTGCACGAACGGTCTGTTGCCAGGGGAGTTCAGGGATGCTCCCTGAACGCCTCCCCCCTCAATCCCCCCTCCAGCGAAGCTAGAGGGGGGACGATCTGCCAAGCGGTTCTCCCCTTCCCCTGGCTGGGCTGGGGGAAGGGGCCGGGGGATAGGGGCCTTCCGGCAACTACCTACCGACCTATTCGTGGACCCCGCCGGGCCAGATTCCGCGAAAAGCGCGAACGCTGTACAATAGGCGGGTGCGTGTCCCTCGAATACCCTGAGGCCGCCCATGTCCCATCCGCCGACCATCCTCTACATTGACCGCGACGACGCGCGCCGGGGGCGTATCTGGCACGCGCTGTCTCACGCTGGCTACCAGGTCACGCTCGCCGTCACCGCGCTCGACGGGCTGGAGCAGGCCCGGCGCGCGCGCCCCGACCTGATCCTGGTCGAAGGCGACCTGCGCGATGCGCGCGCCCACCATCTCGCCACACGGCTGAGCACGGCCCCCAGCCTGGGCGGCGTGCCCATCGTCGCACTGACCGCCCCCGGACGCACACCCCGCCGCGAGGTGGCCTCTGCCGCCGGACTCGACGGGTGGATCGCCGACTCGACCGACGACCGGACGCTGGTGCAGCGCGTCGAGGGATTCCTGGACGACTTCTACGGCAACGCAGTCGCCGTCACCGCGCCGCACGCGCCCCAGGACACGCTGGCCCGCCTGGAAACGAGCCTGCGCGAGCTAGAGGCCAGCAACCGCGCGCTGCGCCGCCTGGATCGCATCAAAGAGGACTTCATCCAACTGACCGCTCACGAACTGCGCACGCCACTGACGACCGTCTACGGCTACAGCCGCCTGGTGCAGACTCTGCCCGCTGTCCAGGAACTCATGGCCCGCGACCCCGAAGTGCACGCATGCCTGAGCGGGCTGATCGACTCCATTGAACGCTTCCACCGCGTCATTGACGAGATCATCGTCGTCTCGCGCATCGCCTCCGGTCACCTCGACCTCAAGCGCAGCCCGACCTCTCTGCCGGCGCTCGTGGAGCGCGTTCTGCAGGACTACGCCAGAGTCGCCGAGCAGCGGCAGCTCACGCTCCGCGCCCGCCTGGATCGCAGCGCCAGGCTCTTTTTCGCCGACACCGACCTGCTGGAACTGGCTCTTGGCAACGTGCTGGGCAACGCCATCAAGTACACGCCGGATGGCGGAGCGATCACCATCTACGGCGACACCGACGACGACACTGTGACGATCAGCGTCCACGATACCGGCATCGGCATTGACCCGGACGAGCAGGAGCAGATTTTCGACCGCTTTTACACCGCCGGTGACACGCAGCTTCACACGACGAGCAAGACGGCTTTTCGGGGCGGTGGGCTGGGGCTGGGGCTGGCCATCTGTCGCGGAATTGTCGAGGCGCACGGGGGACGCATCTGGGTAGAGAGCGAAGGCTGCGACCCGGAGCGGCTGCCCGGCAGCACCTTCGTCATCCAACTGCCCCTGGAGCGCGTCCCGCCCGACGCGCGCCGTTGAACAGCGCCGGGCGTACCTCATTTCTTGGGAAAAAGATCACCGCTGAGGCGCAGAGAGCGCAGAGAAAAGATGGAGAGGCTGTTAGTTCTTCTCCGCGTCCTCTGCGTCTCTGCGGTTCAAGCATTTCGCCCCCATCGTGAGATGCACCCCAACGCGCCCCGCCGCGTGCGCAGATGGCGGCATTGCGCTAGAATGGGGCGCTGACGCCCGGCAAGACGCAGCAAGATCGGTACAAAAGCCATGAGCCGTTCTGCCCTTCAAGTCCTCCTCATCGCCGGCTTCATCCTCTTTGGCAACGTGATCGCCGCCGTTGCCCAATTCTTTGAGGAACCAACTGGCGACGGGCGCAGCCTGCGCTGGGATCGCTACGACGTGGCAATCGAGAACATAGACACGGCGGCCAACCGCTTCCAGGTGACTGAGTTCTACACGATCACCGTCGAAACCGGCCCGTTCCGCTATGGCTTCGCCGAGATTCCCCAGGATCGCCTGGAACGCATCTCCGATGTGCTCGTCTACGAGAACCGGTCGCTGCTCACGTCCTCGTGCAGCGGCTCCCCTGGCACCTATTGCACCCGCGACGAGGGAGATACGTACAGCATCGAGTACAACTTCACCCGCCAGGTTCAGAGCGGGGAGAGGCGCGAGATCGCCATCCGCTACACCGTACACGGGGCGCTGCGCTCGTACAGCGGCGGCGACCAGCTTTACTGGGTGGCCGTGCCCGGCGACCGCGCCTTCCCCGTCCTATCCTCTAAGGTGACGGTGACCCTGCCCGAAGACCGCCCGCCCCAGGTGACGGCGAGCTATCCCGACACATGGCAGGAGACCATCGAGGGCAACGTCATCACCTGGCAGTCGCCTGGCAGGATGGGCAGCGGCGATGCGGTCGAAGTGCGCGTGCAGTACGCGCACGACGCGCGCATGGCCAAACCGTCGTGGCAGGCCGCCTTCGACCGCGAGCAGTCTTACATTGACAACTGGCAGCCGATTGTGTCGCTTTTGCTGCTGGCGATCACCGTGCTGTTCACGGTGGGCGGCGTGCTGTTCGTGCTGCTGCGCTACCTGAAGCACGGGCGCGATCCGCAGGCGCTGGTCGTGCCCGAATACCTCAGCGAACCACCCTCGGACGAGCGGCCCGGCGTGGTCGGCCTGTTGCTCGACGAGAAAGCAGACATGAAGGACATCATGGCCACGCTGGTAGACCTGGCGCGGCGCGGCCTGCTGGTCATTGAGCAGGACAAAAAGGGCGGGATCGGCGGCATGTTCAGCAGCACGGAGTTCACCTTCCACCGCACTGAGGCCGACGACGACGACCTGCGCCCCTACGAGCACACATTGCTGAAGGGTCTCTTCCCTAAAGGGCGCGACACGACGACGCTTTCCCAACTGCGCACTAAGTTCTACACGCACGTCCCGGTCATCAAGCGCGAGCTATACGATGACCTGATCAGACAGGACTATTTCACGCGCTCGCCAGAAACCACACGCCGCCTGTGGACATGGGGTGGCGTGGCCGTGATGGTGCTGGCGTCGGTGGCGTTTTGGCTGCTGCGCGAGGCAACGCTGATCTCGCCGCTGATCATCGTCCCGCCGATTGGCCTGGGCATCGTCGGGCTGGCCTCGGCCATTGCCGGCGAGTTCATGCCAGCCAAGACCGCGAAAGGCGCGCAGGATGCGGCCCGCTGGCGCGCCTTCAAGCGTTACCTGGCTGACATCGAACGTTACGGGGACCTGGCCAGCGCGGCGGCGAAGTTCGAGGAGTCCCTGCCCTACGCCATCGCCTTCGGCTTGGAGAAAGACCTGGTGCGCCAGGTGACGCCCGCCATGACCGCCATGCCAGGCTGGTTCTTCCCAACATACCTGGGCGGCCCCTGGGACGGCGGCTACCGGCGCGGGCAGCCCGTGCGCCCCATATCCATGAGCGGGTCGGGGGGACTGGGTAATTTCTCGCTCGGCGGGCCGGGCGGCCTGAACGACATGAGCCGGTCGCTGACCGAAGGGCTGAACGCCATGAACAGCGGCCTGACGCGGATGCTCAACGATGCGTCGAGCGCGATGACCAGCCGCCCGCAGAGTTCCGGTCGCGGCGGCGGGTTCAGCGGCGGCGGCAGGGGCGGCGGTGGCGGTTCCGGCGGCGGGAGTCGCGGGTTTGGCTAATCTCCACACGCGAAAGGGCAGACGATGAACCTCAACCGCTTGGCGGGCGTGATGCTGGTCGTAGTGGGGCTGGCCGTCGGTGTGCTGGCTGCCGCCTGGCTCTTCACCAACGAAGACCTGGAAGGGCCGGCGCGTATCCTGGGGCTGGCTATTGCCCTGCTGGTGCTGGTGGCCCCGTTGGTCGGCGGCGGCGTGTACCTGCTGGCCTTCGGCGGGCAGCAGGCCCGCCAGGAGGCCGAGGCTGCCCGGCAGCGCACGCTGTTGAACGTGGTGCAGACGCGCGGCCAGGTGCGGCTGGACGAACTGGCCGTCGAGCTTCAGCTTCCGCGCGACCGCATCAAGGACATGGTGCACGATCTGGTGGGGCTGGGCGTCTTCAGCGGCTACGTGAAGTGGGACGAAGGGGTGCTCTATTCGAGCGACGCGCAGCAGCTTCGCGACCTGAAGCAGTGCCCCAACTGCGGCGGTGAGATCACCCTCAGCGGTAAGGGCATCGCCACCTGCCGGTTCTGCGGCACGGAGTTCTTCCTGTCGTGAGCGTGCCTCACGCGCCCGGCTCGATCTCGTCGGCGCGCTCCATCACGACAGCCACCACGCTGATGTTGTCTTCGCCGCCGCGCTCGTTGGCCAGGGCCACCAGGCGGCGCGTCACCTCGTCGGGGGCGACGCTCGTCTGCACGATGCCAGTGATCTCCGCGCCCGTGACGTGACGGGTCAGGCCGTCGGAACAGAGCACCAGCCAGTCACCGGCGCTGAGCGGGCGCACGTAGAGATCGGCCTCGGTGTCGTCCACCTGACCGAGCGCGCGGTAGAGCACGTTGCGCATTGGATGAACAGCGGCCTGCTCTGGCGTGATGTGCCCGGCGGCCATGAGCGCCTCGACGAAGCTGTGATCGTCGGTGATCTGGTTGATCCATCCCCCGCTGCTGCTGATCACGTAGGCCCGGCTGTCGCCGATGTGGGCGACCATCACCTGCGCGCCGCGCACGAAGGCCAGCGTCACCGTCGTGCCCATGCCCTGGAACTCGCGGTTCCCCGCCGCGCGGCGCATGACGGCGCGGTTGGCGCGGCGAATGGCCCGGCGCAGCTTGCCGGCCACTTCGTTGTCGGGCAGCGTATGCAGCCCCTCGCTGCCGTGCGCTTCCCCCACGAAATCCGCATGGATGGTTTCCAACGTCAGGCGGCTGGCTTCTTCCCCGGCAAGCGCGCCGCCCATCCCGTCAGCGACAAGCGCCAGGACGACGCCCTGCCGTGCCCACAACCCGATGCGATCCTCGTTGTTGCTGCGCACCTTGCCGACGCTGCTCAGGGCGGCAACGCGCGGGATCAGATCGGCGGGGGCGGCGTCGTCCGGCAGGGTGAGCGCCGCGCCGCAGCCAGCACAGGTGTTGGCCGGGGGGACGTTGCGCGCGCCGCAGCGCAGACAGGTGATCGGAACGCCATCAAAGGCGGGGCTGGGGTCGGTTTGGGTGTCGCGCAGGCGCTGGTTGAGCGGCGAGTCCGGTGCTACTTCGGGATGGTTCAGGGAGCGTGCGGCCTCTTCCACCGGGCGATGACGGCGGTGAATGCCGCGCTGAGCCGGCGAGTTGTCCAGGCTGGCACCGCACTGAAAGCAAAACACAGCCCGCCTGACGTTTTCATATCCACACTGCGGGCACACGCGCCGGTTCATGATCTCGCCCCTTGTCGCTCACAACGCTGCCCAGATTGTACTGCTGCGGGGCGGGGGCGCAAACTGGCAGGGCAGTGCAGGCGCGCTCTTTAGCCTCACACCCGCGCGACGCCGCTGATGTGTGGCCGGACAATGGCCGGGTATGGCGCGTCGAACTCGCGCAGTTCCACCAGACGGAAGCCAGCGGCGCGAATGGCTGCGCCCGTTTGACGGGTAAGCTGGCAGCCGTCGCCGACCGCGCTCCACGCCGGGTTGATCGCCCGCTGAGCGAGCAGCGTCGCCGAGCGCGGCGGCGCGGCCACGTGCTCCAGGAACAGGAACTGCCCGCCAGGGCGCAGGACGCGCCGAATCTCGGCCAGCGCCGCTCGCTGGTCGCGCACCGAGCATAGCACGTGCGTGGTCACCACCGTGTCGAAGCTGCCCGCTCCGAAGGGCAGGCGCTCGCCCTGCCCGCGCACCGCGCCCGTCATCGCGCAGCCCGCGCGCGCCGCGCCGCCAGCCATATAGCCGAGCAGGTAGCGATTCGGCTCCAGCAGCGTCACGCGTACGCTAGCCGGGTACAGCGCCAAATTCGCCCCGTCACCCGCCCCGATCTCTAGCACATCGCCCTCGGCGCGGCGGAGCAGCGGGGCGCGCACGTCGCGCGTGAGCGCGTCGGAGAAGTCCGGCGTGCCCCGATTGCTGATCAGCGTGTGGTAGGCCCAGGCGAACCAGCGTTTGCGCAGAGTCATGGTTTTGTCCCTTTATGAGTTGCGAGTCATGAGCTGTGAATCGCGCACAAGCCGTTTGCAGGCCCCGGAGACGAATGGCTCGCGCCTCAGCAACCTGGCATAGTCAATCAATCTACATAAGAACAGGCTTAGAAAACTTGACAAGTATAGACTAAACATTCTATAATGCCAGCGCATCAAGAACGCGGCACCGGGCGCAGCCTGAACCAGGGGGCGTGCAATGGTCGTCAGTGACTCGCTGGACGCCGGGCGGAAAAGGTCCCGTAGGGGCGTATGGCCATACGCCCCATGCGCGTCAAGTGAAGGCTTCCAGGTGCGCGGTATGGGTAGAATGTCCCTCCCCCCTGGCCCCCTCCCAGGCCAGGGAGGGGGAAAACGCCCCAAGCAGCGGTTAAAGTCTCCCTCTCTAGCTCTGCTGGAGAGGGGGATTGAGGGGGTGAGGGCCGCACAGCCAGGCTTAAGGTGACGCATATGGAGGCGTATGGCAATACGCCTCTACGGGGGCGCAGCAGAGCAGCGCCCCTGCCTGACAGGTTTGCCCGCACCTGCCTGAGCCGCGTTAATGGTGATTATCGGCACGGTGGTGTACATTCTACAACAATGAGGCTCCTGACGGCGTATGGATTACCCTGACTACTACCGTATTCTCGGCGTGGACCGCAACGCTTCGACGAAGGACATTCGCAAGGCGTACCGCCGCCTGGCCCGCCAGTACCACCCGGACGTGAATCCCGGCGACAAGCAGGCTGAGGCCAAGTTCAAGCAGATCAACGAAGCCCACGAAGTGCTGTCCGACGAAGAGAAGCGGCGCAAATACGACGAGCTAAGCCAGAGCTACCGGCAGTGGCAGCACATGGGCGGGCAGCCCGGCAGCTTCGACTGGGGAAGCTGGTCCAGCGGGCGACCTGGCGGCTTTCGCGTCGAGTTCACCGACACCGACGCCGGGGCCGGCGACCTGTTCTCGGACTTCTTCCGCAGCATCTTCGGCGGCATGGGTCAGCCGCAGGGCGGCCAGCGCCGCGCTTCGCGCGGGGCCGCGCGCGGCCAGGACCTGGAAGTGGTGGCTCATGTCTCCCTGGAAGACGCCTATCGCGGCACCGAGCGCCTGGTGCAGGTAGGCCGCCGCCAGCTTAGCGTGAAGATTCCACGCGGCGCGCGCGACGGCACGCGCGTCCGCTTGCGTGGGCAGGGCGAGCGTGGCTATGCGGGCGGGCAGTCTGGTGACCTGGATGTAATCGTGCGGGTGAGCGATCACCCGCTCTTCAAGCGCGACGGCGACGACCTGTTCGTGGATCTCAAGGTGCCGCTGCTGACGGCAGTGCTCGGCGGGACGGTGCACGTCCCGACGCTGGATGGCGGGGTTACGCTGACCATCAAGCCGGGCACGCAATCCGGCCAGACGATCCGGCTGCGCGGCAAAGGGATGCCGCGCCTGCGCCAGAGCGGCGAGTATGGCGATCTGTTTGCCCGCGCGCTGATCCAGGTGCCCACGCACCTGACCGACGAGGAGCGCACGCTGTTCGAGCGGCTGCGCGCCCTCCAGCCACGCTGACACGGCGCGCTGGTCACCGGCCCGCACCTGCTTTGTGCAGCGGGCCGGGATGAGCTTGTGACAAGGATGGGGAGCAATGGGCTGGATTCACGATGATTTCGACCCTGATCCAAACGACGAGCGCGACGCGCCGGGCAGCACGCGCGAGCGCCTGACGGGTTTCTTCATTGGGCTGGCGGTGGGCGCGCTGACGCTGGTGCTCATTGCCGCGCTGATCGTGACCACCGTGGGCACCTACTTCCTGGGCGGCGAGACCGAGACGGCGCGCCCCTCTCTGCGCAGCGTAGCGCCTCCCTCGGAGGCAGATCTGCGCGCGGCAAACTATCGCCCCAGTGAGTGGGTCGAAGTAGACACGCGCCAGACGGTCACCCCCACCCCGCTGCCAGCGGAGATCATCGCCCAGGCCGACGCCGAGCACGCCCTGCTGACCAACATCTACCTGCGCGTCAACCCGTCAGTGGTCAATATCGAGATCGTCTCCAGTGTGCACACCACCGTTGACGTGGTGGACAGCAGCGGCTCCGGCTTTGTCTACGACGCCGACGGCCATATCGTCACCAACGCTCACGTCGTGCGCGATGCCAGGGAGATTCTGGTCACGTTCTCCGACGGGCACGTGCTCAGCGCCGAATTGGTCGCCGTTGACGACTACAGCGACCTGGCCGTGATCCGCGTAGACCCGGCGCGCGCCCCGTTGGTGCCTGTGCTGCTGGGCGATAGCAACCAGCTGCAGGTCGGCCAGCGCGTCATCGCCATCGGCAATCCCTTCGGGCTGGACGGCAGCATGACGGTGGGCATTGTCAGCGCGCTAGGTCGCTCGCTGCCTTCGGCGCGGCTGCTCGACCCGGCCTACGATCAGTACAGCAACCCCTCGATCATCCAGGTAGATGCGGCGGTCAACCCCGGCAACTCCGGCGGCCCGTTGCTGGACTCGTATGGGCAGGTCATCGGCATCAACACGGCCATCCGCACCGAGAACGGCGGTTTCCAGGGCATCGCTTTCGCCGTGCCGGTCAACACCATGAAGCGCATCGTGCCCCAGTTGATCGAGCAAGGCAGCGTCCAGTATTCGTGGCTGGGCATCACCAGCCCGGCAGCCGAAGGCGGCTACAGCGTGGCGGCGCTGGCCGACGAACTGAACCTCCCTGTCCGCAATGGCATCCTGGTCAGCGAAGTCACGCCCGGCTCGCCCGCCGCCCGCGCGGGGCTGCGTGCCGGAACGCAAACCACCACCATACGCGGCGTGCCCATTCCAGTGGACTCCGACATCATCGTGGCCGTCAACGGGCAGATGATCCGCGACATTGACAGCCTGGTCGCCTATCTAGTGGAGAACACCTCGCCAGGCGACACCATCACGCTGACTATCGTGCGCGCCGGCCAGACGCTCGACCTGGACGTGACGTTGGGAACCCGGCCCTGAGGGGAGGACGCGCGGCATGACCATCCCGCCTGACGAACCGTGTTACCCGATCAGCGTGGTCGCGCAGATGGTGGACCTGCACCCGCAGACGCTGCGCAACTACGAGCAGCTTGGCCTGGTGGTCCCGCAGCGCAGCGAGGGCAACCGCCGCCTGTATTCCGCCGCCGAGGTCGAGCGTCTGCGCAAGATCAATCGCCTGACCCAGGAGTTGGGCGTCAACCTGGCCGGGGTGGAGGTCATCCTGCACATGGCCGACCAGATCGAGAGCCTGCAAATACAGATCGCCACTCTGGAAGCGCGGCTCTCAGACCTGACGGAAGATGTCGCCGAACGCCTCCCCCCTCAATCCCCCCTCCAGCCCAGCTAGAGAGGGGACGATCCGACAGGCGACTCTCCCCTTCCCCTAGTCCGGCTGGGGGAAGGGGCCGGGGGATAGAGGCGTTCCGACAACTGCCTGATAACTGATTCGGGAACCCCGCGAAAGGACTGCCCATGCCCCCCACGCACATCCTGCCTCGCCTGGCGATCAACACCGGCCTGGCGCATACCATCCTGGTCAAGTTCCTGCGCGACGCCGTGCACAAGGTTGGCTTCGAGCGCGCGGTCATCGCCCTCAGCGGCGGCCTTGATTCGGCGCTGGTCGCCTACCTGATCGCCGAAGCGATTGGGCCGCAGAACGTCCTGGCGCTGCGTATGCCCTACAGAACCTCGTCGCCGGACAGCCTGGCCGACGCCCAGGCTGTGGTGGACACGCTGGGCATGCGCTGCGACACAGTGGACATCACGCCGATGGTAGACCCGCTGCTGGCCCGCTTCCCAGACGCGAGCGCGCTACGGCGGGGCAACATCATGGCGCGGATGCGCATGGTGGTGCTCTACGACCAGTCGGCGGCGTTCGGCGGGCTGGTGATCGGCACGAGCAACAAGACCGAGACGCTGCTCGGCTATTCGACAGTCTATGGCGACAACGCCGCCGGCGTGCAGCCCATCGCCGACCTGTACAAAGCGCAGGTGCGCCAGCTTGCGGTGGCGCTCAACCTGCCGCCCTCGATCCTGACCAAGCCCCCTTCGGCAGACCTGTGGGCGGGCCAGACCGACGAGGGCGAGCTAGGCTTCACCTACGACCTGGCCGACCAGGTGCTGTACCTGCTGGTGGACGAACGCTACACGGTGGACGAGGTGGCCGCCGAGGGGTTCGAGCATGACTTCGTGGCACGCATCTGGCGGCAGGTGCGCCTCAACCATTACAAGCGCACCATGCCCAACGTGGCCAAGCTGAGCACGCGCAGCGTCGGCCACGACTTCCTCTACCTGCGCGACTGGAGCGGCTGAGCGCCAGCCCGGCGGAAGCGCGTCGCCTGCTGGTGTATCTCGTCGGCGATGGTCCACACGGCGTCGGGCGGCCCGAACTGGCGCACGGCGGCTGCCCGGCGGGCCAGTCCTGCTGCGCCCTCGGCCAGCCACGCCGCCACAGTGTCGGCCACTGCGCCGGGGCCGGGCGCATAGGCACCAAGCTGGTGGCGCAGCACAAAAGCTACATTCCCCTCTTCCTGGCCAGGCACCGCCCCGCTGAGCACGACCGGCAGCCCCACCGCGCACGCTTCGCCGATGGTCGCCGGGCCGGCCTTCGTCACCAGGATGTCGGCGGCAGCCATCAACTCCGGCATGGTGTGCACGAACGGCGTGATCAATGTCGGCTGACGCCAAGGCACCTTCTCCAGCCGCCGCTGTAGCGCGCGGTTGCGCCCGGCGACAACGACAAGCTGCATGTCCAGACGGCGCGCGTTGAGCGCCCTGGCGATGCGGTAGACTGGCCCCATGCCATCGCCCCCGCCCACCAGGACAACCGCCGGCAGCCTGGGATGCAGACCCAGCATCCGCCGTGCCTCGTCTCTGCCCGGCAGCCCGTTGAGGAAGCGCGGGTGCACGGGCAGGCCGGTCATGCGCAACTGCGCGGGCGTCAGCCCGTAGGCCAGCCCACGCGCGTAGGTGTCCGGCGTGGGCACCAGACAGCGGTCTACCTCCGGCTCGTACCAGAAGGCGTGCGCTGTCACCAGGTCGGTGATCACCGTCACGAAGGGCGGGCGCGGGCCGGGCTGCGCCCGCAGCGTGCGCAGGGTCGGGCGCGAGAACAGGGCGTGCACGCAGACAAACACATCGCCGGGATGCTCGGCCAGCATCCGCCGCAGCCCGCGGCTCCACAGGCGTCCCAGGACGGCCATCACCAGCCGCGAGCGATCCGGCGCGTCGGCCAGCCAGTAGCCCAGCCCCCAACTGCGCCGCGCCCAGTTGACCCAGCGCGGGTATAGCTCCGGCAGGTACTTGTAGGGAAACGGCGTGTAGCGCCGGTAAACGTCTACCAGCTCGCAGAGGTACTCGCCGGGATAGCGCCGCTCAAGCCCGGCGCGGATGGCGTTGGCTGCCGAACGGTGGCCCGCGCCGGTGTCGGACATGAGGAAGACGACGCGCTTAGGGCGCATGGCCCGCGCCCCTCCAGATCACCAGCGCCATCGAGCGGCCCGCCATCACCCGCCCCCCGTCTGATCCCCGCGCAGGATGGCTTTCACCGCGCGCTCGAACTTGCGCCGGGGGAGCATGATTCGCCGGTCGCAGCGCAGGCAGCGCAGGCCAATGTCGGCTCCCACGCGGTAGACGCGCCAGCGGTCGCCGCCGCAGGCGTGTGGCTTGCGCGTGCGCACGATGTCCCCGATCTGGATGTCCAGCGGCATGAATCCCCCCGACGCCAGCCAGCAGAGTCCGCCATACGCACAGCGGAGCGCATGCGCGCCCCATTATACCCATTGGAAAGGGGCGTATCTCATTTCTGGGGCAAAAGATCACCGCTGAGGCGCAGAGAGAAGATGGTATGGAGAGGATGCTAGTTCTTCTTCGCGTCCTCTGCGTCTCTACGGTTCAGGCATTTCGCCCCCATCGCGAGATGCGCCTTTGGAAAGGGCAAACTTGAAGAGGGTGCGTGTCAGTGCTTATAATTCCGTTTGCTGGCGAAGGAACCGGGCGTAGCTTTGGCGCAGGATAGAGGGGCGGATGGGTGATTACCAGTTCGGGATGGTGGGGCTGGGCGTGATGGGCGCCAACCTGGCGCGCAATCTGGCCGCGCACGGCTACCGCGTGGCCGGCTACGATCTGGACGCCGGGCAGCGCGCTGCCTTCGACCGGGGTGCAGCGGACGGCGCGCTCAAGAGCTTCGCCGAGGTTGCCGGCTTCCTCGCCGCGCTGGAAGTCCCGCGCCGGGTTATCCTGCTCGTGCCGTCGAGCGCGGTGGACGGCGCCATCGCCGCCCTCACCCCGCACCTGGCGCGCGGCGACCTGCTGATTGACCTGGGCAACAGCTTCTTCCTCGACACGGAGCGGCGCTCGGCAGACCTAGAGCGGGCGGGATTCCTGTTCCTGGGCAGCGGCGTCTCCGGCGGGGCGAAGGGCGCGCTGCGCGGCCCCTCGCTGATGCCCGGTGGCCAGCGCGAAGCCTACGCCCTGGTTCGAGAGGCGTTTGAGTCCATCGCCGCGCAGGAGAACGGCGAGCCGTGCGCGGCGTACATGGGGCCGCGCGGGGCCGGGCATTACGTCAAGATGGTGCACAATGGCATCGAGTACGGGATGATGCAGCTTATCGCCGAAGCCTACGACCTGTTGCGGCGGGGCACGGGTGCCTCAGCGGACGAGCTGCACGACCTGTTCGCAACGTGGAACAGCGCCGAGCTAAACGCCTACCTGATCGAGATCACAGCGGCCATCTTCGCCCGGCGCGACGCGGAGACCGGGATGCCGCTCGTCGAGCTAATTCTCGACGAGGCGCAGCAGAAGGGCACCGGCAAGTGGACGAGCCAGAACGCGCTCGACCTGGGCGTGCCGACGCACACGATCAACGCCGCCGTCGAAGCGCGCATCATCTCCGCGCTGAAAGCGGAGCGCATGACTGCCGAGCGCGCGCTCCCTGGCCCCGATCCCGCCTACCGGGGCGACCGCGCCGCGCTGATCGAGGGCGTGCGCGCGGCGCTCTACGCTTCCATCCTGACCGCCTATGCACAGGGACTCGCCCTGATGCAGGAAGCCAGCCGTGAGTACGACTACGGCCTGAACCTGGAGACCATCGCCCGCATCTGGCGCGGCGGGTGCATCATCCGCGCCGCCCTGCTCGAAGACATCCGCCGGGCGTACACGGCGCAGCCCGATCTGCCCAACATGCTGCTGGCCAAGCCGTTCCGGGCGCAGATCATCGAGCGGGGGGCCGCCTGGCGACAGGTCGTGGCGACGGCGGTGGGGCTGGGCATTCCCGTGCCGGGCATGGCGGCGGCCCTGGCCTACTTCGACGCCTACCGCAGCGGGCGGCTGCCCGCCAACCTGACCCAGGCCCAGCGCGACTTCTTCGGCGCGCACACCTACCGCCGTGTTGACCGGGCGGGCACGTTTCACACCGAGTGGGAAGAGTGAGCCGGGCGGCTCGCTCGCGCAACGCATTGCATCCTTGGGGAGGCACCAGTCTGATGGCACGTGTCGGATATATTGGCCTGGGCTTGATGGGATCGGGCATGGCCCGCAACCTGCTCAAAGCGGGGCACACACTCGTCGTCCACAACCGCAGCCGGGCTATTGTGGAGCAGCTTGCCAGCGAGGGCGCCATCGCCGCGACCTCGCCGCGCGAAGTGGCCGAGCAGAGCGATTTCGTCTGCACCAACCTGCCGGACTCGCCCGATGTCGAGCAGGTTGCCCTGGGGCCGGATGGCATTATCGAAGGGGCGCGCCCCGGCCTGATCTTCATAGATCACAGCACGATCAAGCCGGAGACGGCGCGGCAGATCGCCGACGAGTTCGCCAAAGCGGGCGTCCTGGCGCTGGATGCGCCGGTTAGCGGCGGGGACATCGGCGCGCGCGCCGGCACACTGAGCATCATGGTCGGCGGCCCGCGCGAAGCGTTCGACCGTGCCCTGCCCCTGCTGGAGGCGATGGGCAAGACAATCGTCTGGGTCGGCGAGAGCGGCGCGGGCCAGATCGCCAAAGCCGCCAACCAGACTGTCGTCGCCGGGACGATGGTGGCTATGGCCGAGGCGCTGGTGCTCGCCCAGAAGGCCGGAGTCGATCCGGCGCGCGTCGTCCAGGCGATCAGTCGTGGCGCGGCGCAGTGCTGGGCGCTGGACACCAAGCCGCCCAAGCTGTTCAAGCGCGACCTGTCGCCTGGCTTCAAAGCCTACATGCAGGCCAAAGACCTCAAGATCGTCATAGACACGGGCCGCACCTATCACGTTGCCATGCCATTGACCGCCGTCGCCCATCAGTTGTACGAGGCGATGGTCGGCATGGGCAACGGCGATCTGGACAACAGCGCCGTGATCACCGTGCTGGAGGCGCTGGCGGGCGTCGTCGTGGGGCAGGCGCTCGACGGCGCGGGTTCCCCGTGATGGCGCGCGGCGCGGTGCCAGCCCCCAGGACAGGAGAATGACTTTGAGCATCTTTTCGCCTGAAGTGCTGATCGGGCGCGTGATCGGCCTGGTGATCGGCTTCACCCTGCACGAGTGGGCGCACGCCTGGACGGCCTACCACCTGGGCGACAACACGGCCTACATACAGGGCCGGCTGACGCTCAACCCGCGCGCGCACATCGAGCCGATCGGCATCATCCTGGCGCTGATCGCCGGCTTCGGCTGGGCCAAACCCGTACCGGTCAACCCCCGTGCCTTCTATCCTAACGAGAAGCGCGGGCTGGTCATCGTCTCGCTGGCCGGGCCGCTGATGAACCTGCTGATAGCCCTGGCCCTCGGCGTGCTGATTCGCCTCTTGACCACCGGCGGCCTGTTCGAGGGAGAGACTCGCGTTCTGGTCAACAGCGGGGAACTGATCCAGAAGGGCGTTGGGACCACAGGCGCGCTCACCTTCGTCTACAACGTGCTGGGCACGGTGGTGCTGTTCAACCTGGTGCTGTGCCTGTTCAACCTGATCCCGCTGGCTCCCCTGGACGGCTACAAGATCGCGGTAGGCACGTTGCCCCGCGAGCAGGCCAGCGCGCTGATTCGCTACGAGCGCGAGACGACGCTGGCCCTGATGCTGCTCATCTTGCTCGGCGCGATGTCCAGCGGGGGGTTCAGCCCGCTGTGGGCACTCTTAGGCCCGCCGCTGCGCTTCCTGTATGAGCTATTCGCCGGGTTCTACCCCGTGTTCTAGCCGGATGAGCGCCACGCACCGCTTCCGGCAGGGTGTGCGGGCGCTGGTCGCCTGGGCGCGCCCCGTAGACGACGCGCTGGCCCGCGCGCATCTGGCCCCGTCGCTCTACGCGCTCTACCGGCAGATGCGCCGGTCGGAGCGGCAGCACAGTCTGCGCGTGCTGCGCGACCTGCTGGCCGCCGGGCACACGCACCCGGACTTGCTGGCGGCGGCGTTGCTGCACGACGTGGGCAAGAGCGGCGTGCGCTTCTCGCTGCCAGAGAAGGTGCTCGTCGTGCTGGTCAAGGCGTTCGCGCCGCGTCGTTACCGCGCCTGGAGCGGCGGTCCGGCGACGGGCTGGCGGCTGCCCTTCGCCGTCAGTGGGCAACACCCGGCCTGGGGGGCGGACATGGCCGGGCAAGCGGGCGCATCCCCGCTGACCGTCGCGCTGATCCGCCGTCACGCCGAGCCGCCGCCCGACCCGCCGCGCGATGAGACGGAGCGGCTGCTGCTGGCGTTGCAGGCGTTCGACGACAGGAATTGACCGCGACCTGGCACGTACAGGTTGTTGGTGATTGGTTGTTGGTGGTTGGTTCTTGATGAGAGCGGCCCAATTTCGCGTATGCACCCTCACAAGCAGCAACCAATAGCCAATAACCAGAAATCAGAAACCCTTCCAGCCAGAGACTACCGAGGATATTGCCATGCACGTCACCCTCAGCATCATCGGACTCGACCGCATCAGCACATCGTTCGCACTGGCGCTCAAACGCTACCAGAGCCAGCCGAAAGCCCAGCACACCTTCACCATCACCGGCAGCGACTCCAGCCCCCAGGCGATGAAGGCTGCCGAGAAGGTGGGCGCCATTGACAAATCCGACCGCAAGCCGTCCAAAGCCGCAGCCAACGCCGAACTGGTCATCGTCAGGTGTCCGCCCGGCAGCCTGGCGGACATCTACGCGCAGTTCGGCCCGGCGCTCAAGGCGGGCGCAGTAGTGCTCGACCTGAGCGACCTCAAGGAGCCGGTGATTGCCCTGGCCCGGCAGCACTTCCCCGCCAGCGAGCGCGGGGCGAGCCTGGCCTATATCGTCGGCGTGACGCCCATCGCCAATGCGAGCGGGCTGTACGTGAGCGAGACCGGGCCAGAGGCGGCCAACGCTGACCTGCTCGACGGGGCGGAGTGCCTGGTCATGCCCGATACGCAGTGCCCCAGCGAGGCGATCCGGCTGGCCGAAGACGTGATCCGGCTGGTGGGGGGTGTGCCGCGCTTTATGGACCCCGCCGAGCACGACGCGCTGACCGCCGCTACCGAGCAGCTACCCACGCTGCTGGGCGCGGCGCTGTTCTACGCGCTCCAGCAGTCCGAGGGCTGGCCCGACCTGCGTCGTATGGTCAATCCGACGCTCGCCCTGGCCTTCCAGTCGCTGCGCACGCAGACGCCCAACGACCTGCACGTGGCCTTCACCCACAACCGCACCAACCTCACCCGCCATTTGGACGGTGTGATCGGCGTGCTGACCGAGCTGCGCGCCGCGCTTGCCGCCGGTGACAGCGACAAGCTCGCTGCCTTCCTGACGCTGGTCGGCAAAGAGTGGGAAAAATGGGACGGCAAGCGACACAGCGGCAAGTGGGAAGAGGCGCGAGAGATCGAGAAGCTGCCCGGCCCCTTCGCCTCAATGGGCGGCTTCCTGACCATGCCGCGCAAGAAGAAAGAAGACGACGAAGACTGATCGCGGACGGTGATCATGCGCGGGGGTGGGTTTCGAAACCCGCTCCTACAATACATCTTGCGCGCCCGTCAGGGGAGAGAGGCGGGAGTGTATGGGAGTCGAACCCACCGCGGCCCGCGCTGAGCGGCCCGCCGCCGATTTTGAAGACCGGGAAGCCCACCGGGACTCATACACCCCCGCCAAGACTATACCGCAGGGGCAGGCCGTTGACCAGGCCAATTCAATTGAACCGCTGAGGTGCAGAGGACGCAGAGAAGAACTTGAGAGGCCGTTTGAAAAGGCCCGCAACCCCACCCTAAATCCCTCCCCGCAGGCGGGGAGGGACTTCAAGAGCGGTCCTTTCTCCCTTCCCCGCAAGCGGGGGAAGGGCGGGGATGGGGGTAAAGATACCTCTCAAACGGCCTCTAAGAGATTCCTCGCCTTTCCTCTGCGCTCTCTGTGCCTCGGCGGTGAATCTTGTTCTTGTCCCGACTACAGCAGTCGCTCCCACTGCCCCGACCCCAGCACGCGCTCGTCGCCCGCGCGCCGGGTGATGCCCAGCGCGTCCAGCCGCTCCAGGAAGTCGAGCGCGTAGCGGCGCGTCGTCTGGAAGCGGTCGCGCAGCACGGCGACGGTCAGCGTCTCGCCCCGCTCCAGCGCCTCGCGGGCGAAGGCGATCCACTCGCGTAGCACGTCCGGGGCCAGCAGCACGTCGTCGCTGATGCGCACCAGGTCACCGCGCTCAATCAGGCTGTTGAGCACGTCGCTAGACACGAACTCAAGCGCCTGGCCGACCGTTGGCGGCAGGTACGGCGCGCGGGCGAACTCGCGCAGCAGCCGGGCAATGCCCTCCTGCTGCGCAGCCGTGTAGCGCACTTCGTGATCGGGCAGGCAGACCGCCCCATTCGCCGCCAGCCTGACCACGCCCCCGGCGATCATCTCCGCCAGCACGCTCTCGAACACATCCAGGCCCAGGCGCATCTGGCCGCGCAGCGCATCGCGGGGCAGCCCGGCGCGCAGCGGCTCTGCGCTGTGCAGCCGCGCCAGCGCGCGCCGCGCCCGCTCGGTCAGGCGCTCCCAGCTTGCCGCGTGGATCACCCACTGCCCGCCCAACACGCGGACCGAATCCGCCGCCCGCGCGGTCTCCAGTTGGACGGGGGTGAGCGCGGCTTCGCTCAGCGGCACAGGCCCCGGCTGCCTGGCGAGGGCCACCAGCGCGATCTGCAGCGGATCGCCGCCGCGCAGTGCCTCCAGGCGGGCGATCACCTCCGGGCGGAAGCGTTTCCAGCGGCGACCGGGCGCGGCGTCGAGCACCACCCCGCCGCCAACCGTCTCGGCTGGCGAGGCACGGCGCAGGATGAAGCGGTCGCCGCGCGCAGCAACGACCGGCGCATCCAATCGCAGTTGAACCCACGCTTCTTCGCCGGGCAGGACGCGCTCCTTATCCAGCAGGCGGACGCGGCCCATCACCTCCGCCGCGCCGACGAAGAACTTCACCGGATCGTCGTGCTCCAGCGGCAGGTGTGCGTCCGGCAGGTAGCGCAGCCGTGCGTCGAGCAGTGTCGTCGGCTGCCAGGCACCCGGCAATCCTAGCACATCGCCGCGTTTGAGCGCGTCCCTGTCCACGCCGCGCAGATTCACCGCCAGGCGTCGGCCCGGCGTCGCCTGCTCGATGCTCTGCTCGTGCGATTGCAGCCCGCGCACGCGCGCCCGCACAGCCGCCGGCTGAATCTCGACCTCCTGCCCGACGGCCAGCGCCCCGTCAAGCAGCGTGCCCGTCACCACAACGCCGAACCCGCTGATGGTGAACACGCGGTCAATGGGCAGGCGCGGGTTGCCCAGGTCGGCGCGCGGCGGCTGGTGAGCCAGCAGGTCGGCCAGCGCCGCGACCAGATCGCCCAGCCCCTCGCCCGTGCGCGCGGAGACGGGGATGATCGGCTTGCCGTCGAGCACGGTGCCGTGCACCGTCTCCATGATGTCAAGCTGCACCAGTTCCAGCCAGTCCGGGTCGCTGATCAGGTCAATCTTGGTCAGGGCGATCAGGCCGGTGGGGACGGCCAGCAGATCGAGGATGGCCAGGTGCTCGCGCGTCTGGGGCATCACGCCTTCGTCGGCGGCGATGACCAGCAACGCCGCGTCAATGCCCCCCACGCCGGCCAGCATGTTCTCGATGAAGTCGCGGTGCCCTGGTACATCCACGATGCCCACGCGCTCGCCCGTCGGCAGATCGAGCCAGGCGAAGCCGAGGTCAATGGTCATCTCGCGGCGTTGTTCTTCGGCCAGACGATCCGGGTTGATGCCGGTCAGGGCATAGGTGAGCGTGGATTTGCCGTGATCCACGTGTCCGGCGGTGCCGATGACGTGCATAGCCTGTCTCTTTTGGGGGATACAGACTGCTTAATCCGCGCTGATTACAATATCAACCAGTTGCATCCGCCCTTCCCCACCTTCGACCTTCACTTCAAGAACAAGCCCGATTCCGGCCACATAGTACTTGTGCTCGGCAACTCCTGGCTCAAGGGGCGTCCATTCGTGGATGACGAGGAATGCGCCGTGATCGTCGCCGGTCTCAGATGGGGATCGGATCAGGCTGATGACCTCAGCCATATCCTCGGCTTCACCGGCAAGGTATTCCTGGCGATATACCTCGCCTGCCTGTGGATCGCCCCACATGATGATACCGGGCTTGGCCCCGTCTACACCTGCCTCCCAGGAACCTGCCGTGCTGACTACTTCGCCGCCCTCATATTCTTTCGTGTCTTCGCCCATGTACCATACGTTGCCATCTTTGTCTTGAGCGTACCAGTCGAACGTGTCCTCGATGACCTCACCATCGGCCCAGACTGTATCCCGGACAACCACACATTCAACGCCCAGTATTTCACGAGTTTCATGAGTGACAACAACTTCGATGCGCTCAGTTTCACCGTCCGACTCGCCTTCGTAGATGTATGTGGTACCGGGCACCAGTGGGAAGAATGGGTTGTCCACTCCCTCAACGAAGTGGGCCGGATCAATGATCGGCTCGTAAGGCTCGTCTCCGTCTTGCGCGTGGAGCGGAACGGCGGTCATGACGCCCAGGGCAATCAGAAGCGTGGGTAAGCTGCTGCGAATTCGGTTCCACATTTCGGGTTACTCCTGCTGGCTATGAGAAGGCCGTTGCGATAGCTCTTTCAGCGCGCGCAGCACGTCTCCATCCTGCTCCGGCAGGACGGTGCGCGGGTCGAGCAGCAGGCGATCCTCGCTCACACGGGCGATGACCGGCGGATCGCTGGCGCGCAGCCGCGCCGCCGCCGCGTTGGGCTGAGCCACGCGCGGGGCCAACGCCCACGTCGGCAGCGTGTCACCTGGCAGACTCCCCCCGCCGACAGTTGACTCGGCGGGCACAACCTCGCCGGGCACGGCTCCCGCCCACGCCTCGGCGCGCGCGCGAATGGCGTCCGGTGTCATGCTGATCATCCGCCAGACGGGAATCTTTTCCAGGGCTTCGCCGCGCCGGTAGTGCTCCAGCGTCGCCGCCAGCGCCGCCAGAGCCAGCTTGTCGGCGCGGATGGCGCGGGCCAGCGAGTGGCGCTTGAGCGTCTCGATCAGGTCGGCGCGGCCAATGATGATCCCCGCCTGCGGCCCGCCGAGCAGCTTGTCGCCGCTGAACATGACGAGATCGGCGCCGGCGGCCAGGCTCTCCTGGGCGGTCGGCTCGTGGGAAAGACCGAACTGCGCCGTATCGAGCAGCGCCCCGCTGCCAATGTCGTCCAGCAGGATCAGCCCGTGTTGGTGGGCGAGCGCGGCAAGATCGGCCAGCGGCACATATTCGGTGAAGCCCACGATTTTGAAGTTAGAGGCGTGGGCGCGCACGATGCAGGCTGCTCGTTCGTCAATGGCAGCGGCGTAGTCGCGCAGGTGCGTGCGGTTGGTCGTGCCCACCTCGACCATGATCGCCCCACTCTGAGCCATCACGTCGGGCACGCGGAACGACCCGCCGATCTCGACAAGCTGCCCCCGGCTGATGATCGCCGCGCGGCCCCCGGCCAGCGCCGTCAGCGCGAGCAGCACGCCCGCCGCGTTGTTGTTGACAACCATGCCGGCCTCAGCGCCGGTCACGGCGGTAAGCAGGCGCTCAATGTGCCGGTCGCGCTTGCCGCGCGTCCCCGCCTCCAGTTCGTATTCGAGCGTGCTGTAGCCGCTGCCTACCCCCGCCAGCGCCGCCAACGCCTCGTCTGAGAGCGGGGCGCGCCCCAGGTTGGTGTGCAGGATCACGCCCGTCGCGTTGACCACCGGGCGCAGCGTAGGCCGCGCCACGCGCGCCAGCGCCTCCGCCGCGCGTGCGACCAGCTCAGCGTCGGACGGCACGGGCGCGCCTTCCAGCGCAGCCTGACGCGCCCCGTCCACCACGCGACGCAGCGCCTCGGTCGCCTGGGCGTGGCCGTAGCAATCCACCAGGGCGGAGCTGGCGCGCAGCAGCGCGTCAATGCTGGGCAGGTCGCGCAGTGAGGTCATGGGCCATCCTGTGCTGGAGAGTCCGGCAGCCTGTCGTTCCGATTATAGAGCGCGCGGGCGCAAAAAGCACGGCGGGAAGTGGGTGCATCCTTGAACCGCAGAGAGACGCAGAGGGCGCAGAGAAGAACAATGAGACTCTTTGCTTTTCTCTGCGCGCTCCGCGCCTCTGCGGTGATGCTCTGCCCTAGAACTGAGACGCGCCACCCGCGATCAGGCATCGCCCAAAACAAGACTTCCGAAGTCTCCGAAAACTTCGGAAGTCTGTATCCGGGCAACCCTGAACCGGTAACGGGATGATCCGGCCTCGCTACCGCCCCTGAACCAGCCGGGGCACGCGCTCTTCCAGCGGCCTGTCCACCTGGATGCCCTTGAACGCCGGCAGATAGCGCATCCCCAGGCTGAAGAGCATTGTCAGGATGGCGATAATCATGAAGGCCGACGCCCACTCCGTCCAGGCCGGTGTGTAGTCCGTGACCAGCGGATCGGTCACCGGTGGGTTCACTGAGAGCGGCTCGGTGAAGGCCAGCAGCGTCGTGTGGTAACGGTTGAACACCATGCCAGCCACCGTCAGCCCGCTGCCGATCAGCAGCATGGCGATGCTGCCAGTGAAGCGCGCGCGAATGAGCAGGATCGCCGCCAGCAAGCCCCCCAGCAGGATTTCCCACGTCCAGAAGGTGAGGGCGAACGGCCCCGCCGAAAGCGTGGTGAACGCCTCGGTGCGCCCCGGCACATAGCCGTAGTTGCCGGCGGTGGTGTCCCAGAAGCGCATGTAGAGGTAGATCAGCAGAACCGCGCCGGACATCTGCCCGGCCTGCAACAGCACCCTGGCGGGCACCAGCAACCGACCGGTGATCCACTGCACGATCAGCGTGACGTGCACGCTGAAGGCGATGCCGCCTGCCACCGCCGAGACGATGAACAGCAGCGGCATCGTCGGGCGGAACAGCGCGGCGCGCCCGACCACAACACCATACGTCCCGCCCAGGCTCGACTGGTGCAGCAACGACAGGCCCATCCCCACAATGGCCAACGTCGGCGCGAAGCTGTGCACGCGGTGCCCCAGGTTCCGCAGCCAGGGGAAGCGGTCAAAGACCGGCATCTCGACGACCATCGGGAACACTTCCAGCGTCAGCACCAGGAAGTAGAGCGTGATGCACATCGTCACTTCCCAGAGCATCGAGTGGATGTTCCAGAAGAACCAGCCGTGCCAGAAACGGTCGGGCCGCCCGATGTCCAGGATGAGCGACATCAACGCGCCACTGTAAGCGAGGATGCCCACGAACACTGCCACCCGTGCCAGGGGCCGATACTGCTCCTGGCCCATCAGATAGGTCAGCGCGGAGAGCGAGAACGCACCGGCGGCTACGCCAATGCAGGATAGATCGAGGATAATCCACAACCCCCAGGGCGAGCCGTCGGTCAGGTTGGTGACGACCAGCCCCTTGGACAGGATCAGGAACACGGCGTAGGCTCCGACGGCGATCACGGCCAGGAGCACGCCGATCCACGCCCAGAACAGGTCAACTCGCTGTCTTATCCGGCTCAGCATGGCACCCTTCCCTCTCACGTTGGCAGCAGGTAGTAGACACGGGGCTTGGTGCCCAACTCCGGGCGAAGCACCACGGCCTGCCGCCCTGCCATCTTGCGCGAAGCGGGACTGTTGGGATCGCGCAGATCGCCGAAGACGCGCGCCTCCGTCGGGCAGATCACGCAGCAGGCCGGGGTCGCCGCCCGGTCATAACCGGGGCGGATGCCGCGCTCCAGCCCGGCGTCAATGCGGTGCGCGCAGAAGGTACACTTTTCGGCCACGCCGCGCGGACGGCGGGGATTCTCGACCGTCCCCCAGGTGGGAGTCATCGGGTTCTCTTCGTCGGACTCTTCCCAGTTGAAGACGCGCGCCCCATAGGGGCAGGCCACCATGCAATAGCGGCAGCCGATGCAACGCTGGTAGTCCATGACCACGATGCCGTCTTCGCGGTGGTAGGTCGCCTTCACCGGGCACACTTCCACGCACGGCGCGTGCTCGCAGTGCATGCACGGGCGGGGCAAAAACACGGGCGAGCCGAAGGTCGCTTCGTCGCGCAGCACGATATTCCACAGGTGACCGGTCCGCGTGTCGTTGGTCGCCTGGCAGGCGAAGACGCAGCGTTCGCAGCCAATGCAGGCCCCCAGATCAATGACCATCGCCCAGTAAGGCCCGCTGCCACCGTGCGCATTGGCCTCGCCCACGGGGTCGTCGTGCGCCCAGAACTCGTTCCACACCCAGCCTCCCGCCGCGACGCTGATGCCCAGCGCGCCCATCAGCTTGACGAACTCGCGCCGGTCTAGCCTGCGGGTATGCTCGCTCATTCCACTTCCTCCTGCCAAGTCATTTCAACAACGATTTCAGCCGCACCAGCAGGAACAGGATGAAGACGACCACCAGCGCGCCCAGTGCACCACCCACCAGGTCGGCGGTGCGTTTGTCGTCCGTCTTGCTCTGGAGCCGCGCAACCTCTGCCTCTAGCTTGTGAATCCGGTTGAATTCTTCCTCGGTCATGCCACTGGCCTCGCGCACGCTCAGCAGGTGCGTGTTTCCGTGACAGTCGGCGCACACGCTGGGGTCAATGGCCATCGAGTGGCCAGTGACCCGCACCTGGCTGCCGTTGGTGGTCACCTTGCGCTGCATGTGGCAGTCCACACAGGTCATGTTGTCGCCCATGTGAATCTCGTCCACCAGGGCCTCCTGGTGGCAGGCCCCACACGTGGTGTTGACATCGCCCAGGATCAGGCCGTTCTCGTGCGGGGTGTGGCAGTCCACACAGCCGATGCCCGCCGTCTTGTGGGCGCTGACCAGCCACTCGTCATAGGTC